>Ga0222697_1000284_pt1 | contig 23080 bp, 33 predicted proteins | sample AntAcemetage1402_FD_179835 | JGI IMG/M metagenome (GOLD analysis project Ga0222697, IMG submission 179835) | Saline water microbial communities from Ace Lake, Antarctica - #1402 | ecosystem: Environmental > Aquatic > Non-marine Saline and Alkaline > Saline | place: Antarctica: Ace Lake... | reverse complement strand
TCCCGTTGTACTCCAAAAGTCCCGGGACACCAATCTCTGCATATTTAACCATCAGACTCTACTATACGAAACGTAGCTGTAGAATTTTCTACAACCCTGCGCCCTAAGTTGTCCTTCTGTAGCAAGTACGCAGATTGCGACATTACTACGAATGAGCCCCAAACCATGAAGCACTGAATTAGGCCATTCCAAATAAATGGTTCTTGGATGCCTTCCACTGGCGCGCCGGCGAAATATAGCCCAACCAGAACACCCACAAGTACAAGACCTGATACGGCAACCGCGACCTCTTTCCATTCAGTTGCGGCCCACCACTCTCGTACGCCGGGAACCTTCTCTACAAGGAACGAAAGAATGAACCCGAAGATTCCACTAATAAATTCTGCCGATAGTACTAATCCCATTTTGATATCTCCGTGTTGATCTACGCTATAACTATTCTACAACTACCACAAACCAAATCAAACCTTGCAGCAATCAGTATGGTGACCACCGCCCGCCAATTCTATTTGAGAGACTGCTAATTGCGCTTTTCATTCTTGAGTTACGATTTACACTGTCGTCATCGATTTCTGTTCCTTGCATTGGTATACCGGCTCTGTAATTGGATCCCCCAACGCATGCGTACCTAAGCGCATCCGCGAAGTCACTGCCCTCTTTGCCAAACGCATCACGGTCGAAGTTTCCGTCTGGGAGCTTCTTGCATTTGTATTTCTCGTCAATGGCCTGATGCAGCCTTGGGCATCTCTTTGTATCAATTTTTAGAGAGACTACATCCATATTATCAATGAACATATCTCGTACCATTCCAACTCCATATGCTATGTTGCGCGTGTCCTTTGGTATCGCCCTTGCATTCATATGGTTTGGGAAATCCTTTATTAGATCTCCTGCGGCGCCCTCTGACCAGAAGGCGGATATTGGGACACCGAATTCGTCGAGCACCTGCTGTTTGATCTTCTTGCATGCGGCTATAAGCTTGCTTGGTGTGTTGTTATCACTCGCCCATTCTGCCACGGCCCATCTAAGATGCTTATCATTCTCTAACAAGTCCGGAGACTCTAAAATTACAACGATGCGACCCCGCCCTCTCTGGTCTATGCCGGCAAACGCGCGCCATCTTTCAAGGTCCTTGCGAGAGTGTTCGCTAAAGTCAAACTCCTTCTGGTTGTATGAGCCATACTGTGAGTACGCCATGCCGTGTGCGCCGCCAGATAGCAACAGGTACTGGAGGGCAAATGATTCTACACTAAGAACCTCATGGTACTTCTTAAGGGCGTCTCTGTATTTGTAGTGACCGTCTGAGCGCTCCCCGCGCCCCTTGCACATCTCCTCGCGCTTGTTTGTGTATGGGTTTGTCCAATCGAAGAGAGGGCATCCCTCACATTGATCTGGGTAGTGCCGGCCACAGCTCTCCATAATATCAAAGAGGTCAAACTTATACACCTTAATATTGCGCTTCTCTGCAGAGTTTAGAAGGATCTGCATCGTTCCTGTGGAGTGGTACTGCGAGGAGGCCATCATCGTGATGGATGGATATTTGTCTGTGCTTTGGGCCATACCCATAGCTGTGCTCAACGGCTTTGGATCGATATGGTCCAACTCATCTACAATCAGCACTTGCGGGTGAGGGCCTGACACGGATTTCTCTGAGCCGCCAGTACGGATTTCAATACGAGACTTGTTGTTAAGCACTGTCTGTGTAACGCGGGGCTCCTGGGATACAAAGTGCTTGAAGTAGCTAGAGAAGATTAGCCCCTGAACTCCGTCCTTCTCTGCGTTGCCGCTAAGGTACTTATAGCCGTCTTTGGCCTGCCCCTCACTGCCCGCAACAGACACAATCCAAATACCAGGCTTGAATATCATTGTGGCCAACTCGAAAATGGCGTAGTTGAGCGTCTTGCCACCGCCGCGCGGCCCTTGTGCTAAGAGAGTTGGATAGCGATCAAAAAATGCATCAGCTATGAATTGGAATGGCGACTGGTGTGTGGGATCTGTTGGGTGTCTGGCAATCTTGAATCCCAGAACGTCACGAATCCAAGCATATAGCTCGTCGTCGGTTGTGGGCTTGGTGAGAGATTGTTCCTTAATTCTGTCTAGACTCTCTGATTGCGCGTCATTCAACATCTGCTGAAGAATCAGCAACTGGGAGTTCTCTGACTGTTTCTGCATCTATAAATCCCTCCCCGATTAACTCTGATATGTCTCCGCCATTATCAATCGCATCTTGTATTTTAGATATAGTTAGGCGTAGCTTTTCGTCGTCGTAACCAGAGAAGTCAAATACATTCACTGTTTGCGTGCGCTGGTCTACGTTGGTTGTTTTCTGCGTAGTCTCTTTACGAATATAATCTAGGATCTCCATTGGATCGTAGTCCGTGAGCGCATCTCCGGAGTCCGTTCTGCGCTGGAGCTGATCATTCAAGAGCCTCTGTGCATAAGCCACTCGCCGCTCGCGGTCTATGATTGGCAAATACTGCAGTCTTCTATTTATCTCTGTATTTACACGCTTTCCAGTATCGTCTGTGGAATTTACAATGGACGATACATACGATTGAGTAGTATTACACGCGTCTGCGATTAGGCCATACTCTTGAGGGACAACTACGCCACCCCTGGCTATGATGTGCTCGATTATACAAGACTGTTTATCTGTAAATGGCTTTCGTGCAATGGCTTTCATGGTGACGACTCCCCATATTTTAATAAGAGGCTTCCCGGGCTACGCTTGATCCCATGATCTGCGTTATCGCCTGGCGGCTCCGTCCGAGCCGATTTGATTGCTAGGTTAATTATGTTGATTGCAGCATTTGTGTCACGATCAAGCACGAGGCCGCAATAGGGGCAGCTGTGAGTGCGAGCGCTCAAATCCTTCTTGACAATCTCCCCGCATCCAGAGCACATTTGCGTAGTGTTGTAGGGATTCACTGTCACTACTAATGAGCCAGCTTCTTCCGCTTTGCTCACTAATAGTTGTCGGAATATACCAAGGCCCGCGTCGTGCGCGCTGAGGGCAAGGTGATGATTGACAGTCATGAATTTGAGATTAAGATCCTCTATCGCAATCAGTGAATATGTGTTGACGAGATCTCGGGTAGTTTTGTGCCAGAAATCTCGCCGCTGGTTAGAAATATGATCGTGCAATTTCGCTACTTGATATCTGGCCCGGCGCCGCCCAGCGCTCCCTCTTTTGCGTCGCGACACTCTACGCTGAGCTATCCTAAGTTCTTTTAGAGATCCACGAAGCCATCTCGGATTCTCGACGAATTTACCATCAGATAATGCGAGGAGGCTGTGAAGGCCCATATCTATACCAACAGAATTCTCGTCACGGCCAACGATCTCTGGTTCGGGAAGATCAACCTGGAAGAGTACATACCACTTGCCAAACCAGCGCTTTAGAATTACATGCTTGATTTTCCCATCCGGAATATCTCTATGATACTTAATTTTAACTTCACCGACGTTCTGCAAATATAGAAGCGCCCGACCGCCGTCGTCAAATTTGAGCTTGCACCCATTTCCGTGCGTGAACTCGATACTCCTCCAGCGCTTTTTGCTTTTGAATCTAGGAAATCCCGGCGCACCACCAGACTTTACCCTACGGAAAAATGCTTTATATGCTTTATCGAGGCGGCGCAATGTTAATCCCATGCAATTACAATTAAGGAGGCCAATACCATCTGGATCTATTCGCCTTAGGCGCCCGAAGTGTTTTGATTGCTCGAAGCAAGTAATCCCAAATCCTGTTTCTTGATAAGTTGTGATCCTTTGTTCAAGCGCTGAATTATACACATTTCTCGCAAGCCAGAGAAGATAATGCATCTTCTTGGATTGGCGGGCATGCGGGTATAGCCTATACCGGAATGTACGAATCATTATTTGCCTTTAGCAGAGATATTGTTACGTCTAGCATAATCTCTTACAATGATTTCAATTGCCGCCGATCGGCTAACGCCCATCAGCTCGCACATAATAGCAAGGAGGTCAATTGCAACTTTGGTTAGCGAAACGCCCGTTCTTGTTTTCATAGTTACAGTGTAACATTCAGAGTGAAGGTGTGTACACCTTAATGCCTATTATAAGATAATCATATTATTAATTCAAAGGTATGCGAACCTTTTGCTAATGGTTTGAACACCACTGCATGTAGTGTATAATACCTATATGGGACACAGAAGAGATGTAACTACAGAGCTTAAAACGAAGTATGACCCAATCATCATAGCCAGAGAGCACGGCAAGTGTTACTTATGTGGCGCCCCGGGTCGCGATGTTCATGAGATATTATCCAGAGGACGTTTCGCCACGCACGAATTAGATGTATGCATCTCCCCAAGGAATATGATACTGTTATGTAGAAGGCACCACGAGATGTGCCAGGGAATGAATGACTGGATGGGACACCTATTCAGGGTGTTAGAGTTTGAATATGGGTATGATTACCACGGGGATCCATTCCAGTGGTACTACGAACAGGAGACATATGGGTAAGTATAATTGGTCACAAGTCTATATAGAAGCGCGCAGAGAGGCGCGCAACTGCGATAGCTGGACTGAGCTACGTAAGGTTATGGGCATGCCGCGCAGATCACTTAAAGATGGCTTAATGCGTGAGTTCGATATTGAGTACTACGAAGACCTTCTTGAGGGTGACGATGAAATCATGTCTAGCCATGACCTGGAGAGAGCAAGGAACGAAGAGCGCAGGCTTAAAGAAAAGGTGCGCGCCAACAACTGGATTTTGGAAGCTATTACTGACGGGCTCGATGCGCTCAATGGGTTTAAGACCAATATACCACGCAATGTTACTGATCCGGTCGTCACCGACCACGCCATAGTAGCCCTTGTGGGCGACTGGCATTGGGGCCAACAAACAAACGAGAGCTTGATGGGCGAGTTCGCGGAATACAATACCCACATAGCAGACCGTAGGCTTGGCGAGTACTTTGGTGAGATCGCGAGGGTAGTAGAGACAACAAAGATCGATACCCTGTATCTTGTGATGCTCGGAGACGAAGTAGAGGGCAGCGAGATCAGAGACACGCAGACGCGCGTGATCTCCAGTGGCATTGTTACTCAGATGCTGCAATTCTTTTCGATCCTATCATCGTATATTGAGGACCTAACATCCAAGTTCCTTGATTTGGAAATCAAGATCATTGGCGTCTCTGGCAACCACACGCGGCTCACAAAGACAAAGACCGATGTTATCCCAACAGAAACTATGGACTACTGTGGGTATGCATACATGATGGCGCTGCTCGGTCGCGTGCCATGTATACAGTTCAACATTGCTGAGTCATGGCATGTTTACGAGAAGATCTGCGGGCATGGATTCTACATCACTCATGGTGATGGTATCCGCTCATACAGGGGGCTGCCTGCATACGGACTGATCAAGGCCGGCCACTCAATTCAGTCGTGCTTGCTAGTAGAGGACAAGGAGCTCGCAAGGAGAAACCCAGACATGCGGGCGAGCGATATCAGATTCGTGGACTACATGGTTACCGGGCATTTCCATTCAGATAATATGCTCGAAGATATCGATGTTGAAATTATCACAAATGGATCACCAACGGGGACAAGCCCATATGCGGCGAAGGACCTACGCAGGGCGGCAAGGCCGTCACAGACAATCTTAATAGTGAATGAGGATGGTGTATATTGCAAAATCAAGAAGGTTTTAAAATAGGGGATCATATTTTACCGGCTGGGGACAATGAGGTGTTTATCATTAACGGGTTCTATATATTGAACGATAGTGCAGTAATTGAAATCCAACCCGTTGGCGGGGGGCCCGTTAAGATCGCGCACCAAAACGATATGAAGCTGTTCACAAAATTATATCCATACAGAGTTCCGATCGGGTTTGTTATTCAGCCAATAAGCGACGAGCAGGATGCAGATGGCTAGGGAAAGGGGGCAGGCCGACGTTGAGGCTGGAAAGTCATTGAGAAGTCTTGGCTTCTTTGCAAAGAAGCACACGGACGCAATGATCTGCCCAAATTGTCACAAAATGATCTATCCGTCCGGGAACCCTGGCACGTTTGATTTCCCTGGCGTATATGTTCCACCGATGCGCGGTAACCCGAAGCCGCGCACGATGGATATTGAGGTAAAGGCCGGCAATACAAGCCTTGCATTCTCAAGCCTCAGAGACGATCAGCGGGCGTGGGCAGCAAGCACACCAGAGAACGAGAAGTATCTGTGGATATGTGTAGGAACGTCCATTAGGGATAAGAAGTATCCACGCAAGACGTGGCTAATGCCGCTTGACGTGTTTTATCATGTAGAGAAGATTCTCGATAGGAAGTCTATCCCATATAACTGCACTGACCTGGCCGGGTTTGAGCTTGAATGGCTTGGCGGAGGTCTGTGGGATATTCCTGCCGGTCATAGTTTTTGGAGAGGTAGATGGCAACATCCGTAGCGGCAAATGTAATAAAGCTAAACAACAAGTATCATGGGTATATCAAACTACCCGGACAGAAATATGAGCACCACATGGATTATATTCCCACAGGAAGCATTGCCATGGACTACATGCTTGGCGAAAAAGGCGTTCTGTGTGGCATACCGAGAGGTGTAATTACCACGATCTATGGCCGAGAGGGGGCTGGTAAAAGTACGTTCGTGGCGTCTTGTATGAAACAGGCACAGAAGCTTGGGTTAGTTGGCTTCGCTAACACTGAGTTGAGATTTGACCCAGACTACTTTGGTGCGCAGGGCGTTGATATTGACCAACTGACAGTGATCGATCTAAACTATTCTGCCAAGATCTATGGCGAGCAAATTGGCGAGGCGCTAATTGCCCTGGCCAAGACTGGCGATTACTCGATGCTCGTTTGCGATAGCATTGCAGCACTCACTCCAAAGCGCACGGCAGATAGCGATCCCGGAGAATCCAACCCAGGACTTAGAGCAAGGCTAATTAAGGATATCATTGAAAGAATTATCAGCCCCCTTAAGAATAACAACGTCGCGCTAATGTTCACGTCCCAAAGGTCCTCAAACTTCGGCGCGGTTGGGTTTGGTTCATCTAAGTATGCAATGGTCGGCGGCAACTCAGTTAAATTCTACTCATCTGTCCTGCTGAAGATAGACTACATTGGCAGAGTACTTGATAAGACAGAAACACCAATTGGTATTGAATCAAGGATTACCCTACAAAAGAATATCGGAATTTCGTGGGGTAAGGTACAGTTCAAGATCACGGACGGACTAGGAATCGATGTATGTAGAGAGTTGCTAGATTATGGAGACGTTGTCTATCGTCACGGCAAGGGCTCATACTACTACTATGGCGATCCGAAGACAGGAGAGGAGCTCAAATTGGCAAACGGAGCGGCGAATGCAGTTCAGAAGCTGCGCGACAACCCAGAACTACTAGAGGCATTAATTAAGAAGCAAAGAGAAATACTAGGAGAAAGTAATGACGAACCTGTTGTTGAATCCTGATCTAATCCATGAGGCTGTAGATGACAAGCACCGTGCGCACTTCTTTACCACGCACGATCCGAACCAGGATGTATATGTGACCAGCGCATACCACCAGATAACTCGCCCTGATGGGTGGGAAATTTGGGTTGAGCATGCAGAAGAGGCCGTCCATGAATGGGATCCAGATAACGAGCATGGATGGGTTGTGCCAGAGGTAAAACTCACAGAGGCTCTGTTTGACAGCGACGGCAATGTGTCTGAGAAAATATATCCAAATAGGTGGGCAGGCGACGCTCGCGGTTTAGTATTCTTCAATGCGTTTAATACTAGCCGTGGGGGATTGTTCCAAATCTTCGACACCAAGCTCGGATCGAGCTATATGTGTGGGTATAGTGCGCATGGATGGTCGAGCGACGAGAATGGCCCTACCGTTACAGACTGCGTTGGCAGTGTTGGATTCAAGAAGCCTTGGTCACAGATTGAGGCAAAGGGTATAGATGTCGATTGCCTAAAGTCGTTAGGATATCGCATTGGCGTTGACCCACTGGGCGGAGCGGACCCATTTGCAGACAGCGTTATTTGGTCTGATCATGATGCAATCTACAATGTATACGGAAGACTGCCAGTCTTGCTAGTTGAGGCACAATCAGAGCGTATGACTGTATTCTCATGGGCAGAAAACCGATGGCGTAACCTGCACAATGATCGATATATGACTGCGTTCGTTGCCGAGGAAATGGACGCCCACGAGCCGCCGCACGCGGTCCCGCAATATGACAGATTGTGCTACCTAGTTCCGCAGAATGCCACAGAGGAGCAGTTCGTTCAGGTTGCTAGGATTGCAGACAAGACAAAAAGCACAGTGACTAGATCTGCTGATGACGCCGGGCTGTATGCGCTACTGATAAATAATCCCGCTACTACCAAAAACGTTGTAAAGGTTGTGTGGTTCTCCAGCAGCGATTGGGATCTGTTGGAAATAGAGAACTTCTTTGATATATATTATCCAGGCACAATAGTGGAACACGAAAGGCTGTACAGCGAGCCAGGGCCCCCTGTGGCTACGGGGGCTCCGTGTATACTTGGATGCCACGGGAATGGCGAAGGCGTCATTACAGAGCACGTTGAATACCTTTCTCAGTATGGCACATCGCCAACAGTTAAATCATTCGGCGTAGACGACAATATGAGATGGCTTGAAAAGGTCAAGATCATGGACCCAGATGTGATTACTGTTGGGCGCCTGTCTGCTGGAATTGACGATACTAATGTAGAGGGTCCTGGGTTTGACGACCCCGAGGGTAGCGCAGAGAGAGTATACAATTCATGTATTTCTATCTGGCTAAAGCATCCGTATGTAGATTACTGGGAAGTCATCAATGAGCAGGACGAAGTTGGGCCCGATGGCCACGTAAGAATCGCTCGCTTCTTTGTGCGCCTAATGGATCTTGTGCGCCCACATGGGATCAAGCTGGCGTTGTTCTCTTATTCGCTGGGGGTGCCGGAGCGCGAGGAGTGGATAGCCATCAATAACGAGACTGACTGCCTGCGTATGGCAGCAGAGGAAGGTCACCCGCTGGCACTGCACGAATATGGCTATATGGACGTCGATCGTCCATGGATTATCGGTAGGTTCCTAGTCATCGGAGAGCTGTTCCCTGATCTGGTTGCACTAGGACTACGCGTGCTGATCACAGAGTACAATATCGAAGAGTCTTCGTCTGGTGTGGGCATGACAGACGTGCCGGTCGATGTGTGGATCAACGAGATGGAACGCTACGACAAGCTGTGCAGAGAGTGCGGCTATGTTATTGGTATTCACATCTTTACTTTCGGCACCGTGGCAAGCTGGGAGGACTGGGACCCTGACAAAATCAAGACACCAGACGGTACGCCATACTCGCAGTACTGGAGAGAATATGTTAAGGAGGAGCTGCTCGCGGGAGAAGCTCCTTCTCCTATTCCTTCATGGTATGATGAGGATCTTACATATAGTCTGCCAAGGCGTACTGATTACGAGATCATGGAGTGTCCGCTATCCATTGATGGATGGTGGAAAAGAGAGCTGTCTCAGATTGATGGTTTGACTATTCATCACTTTGGCGGAGATTGGACTATTGAAGAAGTAGCGAACTATCAAGTAAATAATGGCCCAAATGGACCAACGCCAAGCATCCACTATCATGTCGTCATTACAGAGGATGGCAAAATTTACAAGACGAACAATTTCAGAGAGGGCGTGTGGCATGACCACACCGGACATCAAAATACGCACCTGTCGGTTGCCCTTCATGGAAATCTCGCTATCAACATGCCAACACAGGCACAGCTTGAGTCCCTGGTGAAAGTATGCTGGTGCTTTATTGACGACTCCCCAATGAATATAACGCTCGATACAGTTGTGGGGCATATGGAATATACTACCACTGTCTGTCCTGGGTGGTCGTCGGAAGCAAGCGGATATTGGAAGCTCGACTTCTATGATATGCTTCACGGTCTTGAGCACGGATTCTACCAAACAGGAGTCCATGGAGCGCCAATTACTGCGGCCCCGGTAAGGGGGAACGTGGTAGAAATGATGCGCATGGATGGCTTGCACAAGACCGCTGTATACTACAAGGCCTTGTATGACGGTAATTCAGATAAGCTTGATTTAATTGATGCTCTATCACGCAATGGCAAAGAGCCAGTAGTAAGGATCTACGAGCCAGGGTCTCATCTTCCTGGGCGCAACCCGCGTGTCCCACTTGATGTACCGGCGCTAATCGGTGCGGGTGTCAAATACATTGAAGTAATGAATGAGCCTAATATAGAATGGCCTGGCACGGACTGGCATGACCAATCTAAAGTTGATATGCTTGCCGAGAGCTGGTGGGCAGACGCGCGCGTGGTAATGGACGCCGGTGGATTTGCTGCATTTCCAGCGATGGCCCCGACAGATCGCGGAGCAGTGAATGACACCGTAAGTGGTGTAATGTGGGCGTGGAGTATTTATGAGTGGATGTATAACTATCATCACAACGAAGTACAAGGCTATCTATTAAGCAACCAACTATGGCTGGCGGCGCATGTAAGCCCGTTCAATAAGCCGTTCACATATGACCCAAGGGGAGGGCTGAACTACGTAGACGATTTCTGTATTCTATACTATGAAGTAATACAGGATTGGTTTAAGACTGACTTTGGCATTACGCCAATAACAATCTCTACGGAGGGCGGAGTCTATAGCCCAAGCCATATGCGCGATCTAACATTCCCGGTTGTAGATGGTTGGGTGGTGTCAGACTCTGGGGAGAGGTTGTACAACGATGATACTTGGGGTGATTATGTATGGATGCTTGATGACTTCCTGCGCGCGCGCGGGACTATATCATCAGTGTGTTCGTGGACTTTCTCAGACGAAGGGGTTGCGGACCAACGATGGCTTGGGTGTGGATGGTATGACGCGCAAGGCAATGCTAGATCGCCGGCGCAGCAGGAGATATAATGCTAAAACTGTCGAAAATATGGACAAATCGCCTGAGAGAATTTGAGGCGCATTGTAATACAAATGATATTGAATGGCTGACGTATAATGATATGTCAGAGATAGCCGGGATTAGTCGATCTAATATCTCAGTAAAGCTTGCTGCGATTGGCGCGGCTTGCCCGGAGGCGATCGAGAGTAAGACTCAGAATGGAGCCAAGATCTTTAAGATTGAGTTTGACATGTTGCTAGAACAAGATAGTGTGGAAGATGGACCGGACATCCCGGATTGGCTGGCCGAGAATTCCTACAATAATCTCATAGAGCGATTCAGCGACAATGCCCCAGACGGGTTCCACTTAGAGTTCGAGCGGTATGAGCTGTTTGATAAAAGGTTCCAGCGCGGCGGCGTTTTAGCTAAATTATATGAAGACGGACAAAAACACTCAGACTGGGAAAAGGTTGTCAGGCTGGATAATTGTATAGTTCTGGGGTAACAAAAAAGGGGCCCCGCAAGGAGCCCCTCTCTGGTTATACTGAACACCCACCAAAGCCACACTGGCAATGCATGCAGCCCTCCATCATGTGTATAGTATTAATCCCACCACATACGTGGCACTTGGTATTCCCGTATTGATCTGCGAAGAAGCCCCTGGCTGTCTCCTTCCACTCTGAGTCATCTGGATTTCCATATGCTTTATCCAGTATCTTTTGTAACGTCGCGTCCACAGGCGGGCCGGGCGCCACGATGAATTCCAGGGCCTTCTTCTCCTTTTTCTTAGGAGTCTCAAGTACCTGGAATGCCAGCGACCCGTCTCTGTAGACCGTGACGCCCTTCACGCCCAGCATCATCGCGAGCTTGTAGACACGCTCTACGTCTTCTACCGTGGCGTCGTTGGGCATGTTGACAGTCTTACTAATCGAATTTGTTGTGTACGCTTGCGCGTATGCCTGCATGAGCAGGTGATCTTCTGGACTAATCTCCATCGCAGACATGTGTACGGGGTTGCCTGTAATTTCATACAAGCTCTCCCCCTCCAGCACTCGCTCCATGTACTCTTCTGGTATCGCCCTGTGGACAACGTCCAGTTTGATCTTTGAGCCAAGATTGTTTGTCATCCAGCGTGTATATGCAAAACTAAAGTTCGGCTCAACCCCACTAGATGTTTCTGCTATTTGGCTAATCGTGCCAGTCGGAGCGATTGTGGTAACCGACATGTTTCTCAGGCCAGTTTCTCGTACATTGTCAATTGCTCTACAGATCCAGTTGTTAGGCGACTCCATCTCTGGTATGTCTAGCATCTTGATTGGCATGTACCCTGGCTCTAGTACGAATCTGCTTCCCTCAAATGCAGGGGCTGATCCGAACGCCCACGCAAGCACAGAGCTTGTTGTATATGCGGTGGCGGTGACCAATGCCATCACCCTGGCTATGGCTATTCTTCCCTCATTGGATCCATACGCAATGCCCCTCTGGATTAGATAGTCATGCGCGCCCATAATTCCAAGCCCGATATCTCTATAGAAGCTATTTGATGACGCAATTTGCTCGAGTGGGAATTTGTTGATATCGATAACCAGATCGAGAAATTGAGTGGCGATAGTGGCGCAGTACTCAATTCTGTACTCGTCATTACACTTCGCGATGTCAATTGACATTAAATTGCAGCTTCCGTTTGCTGGCAAGAATTGTTCCCCGCACGGATTAGTTGCGCTGCAAGGAAAATTGTTTGAGTATGCGCAGTATTGATTGTGCCGGCTTGTGAACACCATACCGGGATCGCCTGATGTCCACGCATTCTTAGCGATCTTGCGCAGATATGCTCTGGCGGGCATCTTGCCAGTTATGCCAGATTTCTTGTGCTCAAACACTACATCGCCATTTGTCTCAAGAAGCTCTAAGAATTTGTCCGGATCCACGTCGACAGAGATATTGAAGTACCTCAGCACGCTTTCACCATCATTGTCTTTCTTTGAGCCGATGAAGGCTAATACGTCTGGGTGCCTATAGTCTAGGATGCCCATTAGTGCCGCGCGACGTTTCCCTCCCTGCTTGATCGCGTCTGCCGAGACATCATACGCCTTCATAAACGGCAATGGGCCAGAACTGACTCCGCCGGCTCCATTGACAGAGCATCCACTCGGGCGTAACTTAGAGAAGTTGAAGCCAACACCCCCGCCGCTTTGAGTGATAAGCGCCATATCTTTCAGCGTGCTATATATAGATTCCATGCTGTCGTCTACGTTTAATACAAAGCACGCGCTTAGTGAGCCGTTGCTCTTTGCCGAGGAGAAGATATCAAGATAGTCTTGAATCTCCATGGTCCCTATGTCACGATACAGTAACTCCGGGTTAGTATTAAAGCCCGCATTGAATAACGTCGGGCTGTTAGGGATAATGGCTCTATCCTTAATTAGGTCGAAGAACTCGCGCTCGAGTTGTTTCGTACCTCCTAAATCTCCAGGCTCCCGCTGTAAGTGTGCGGAAGCTACATATCTTGACACTCTTTGCGCGACCTGCTCCCACGATGTTTCGTGTGCCGTGTAATACCTGTCGCGCAGTATCTTTTCAACTAAAACACTATTTCTGAACATATTATTTACCTAAACTCCTCAATTAGAATTTGTGACCAATTTTCGTACTCCCTTAATGGTAAATGCCCTATATTATAGAATCCGCAGCTGCCCTCAACAAACGCATCCTTCTCTTTGATTTTCCATTCACCAGATACTTGCATAGTTATAACGAACCCAACATGATCTTTGCCAACCGCGTCGCCGTTGTCGTTGATAATACCGACGAACTTCATACGGCCGCGATTTTCGAAGTATACTTCTTCGGCTAGCTCTCGCTTGGCTGTGTGCATGATAGAGTCCTCGATGTCATCGCCGTATATTACATCGCTTAGCGATACGTGGCCGCCCACGCCGATAGATGACTTCATGCTAAGTCGCGCATCTCCACGGTCTCGCTGATACACAAAAACACATTGGCCATCAGTGTGCATAGCAACAACATATGCAACGGCTTGTTTCCAGTCGCCGTTCCCTTCTAGGTCGTATCGATTGGTACAGACTTTTCTTGTTGATGTAATACACCCGTCTGTTGGAGTATATACTTGATGGTACCAATAGTTTATTGAGGTCGCGTCGAATGCAAGAATCTGCTCATCTCTACCGATGCTGTTACGGACATGCTTGTTACACAAAAACATAGGAACTCCTTAAGTGGGGTAGCCGCACCCATATAGAGTGCGACTATATTATTGTACTATAACGACGAAGCTAGTGGAACCTTTTAGAGTGGAATCTTTCCACTAAGTATGGGGCCAGCTTGTATATGAAACGCTGTAGTGGGTCTGATCGGAGCGGGCGGAAGTCCAAAGCCTTCGTCACGCACTCCTCTAGGACAAAAACGCGCTGTTCTAGTTGTTTCCTTGTTAACAAACTCATTTCTTCTTCTCTGGATAATGAGTCTGGGATGCACGTTACTGTACAACACATCGTACGCCTCCTCAATGTCGCTTAGGTTTGTAAATACGCTCTCGAACACAGTTGCTGCCCCAAGCCTATACATCTTCATGTCGTCTGGTAGCCATTCTTCTATCGTGTTCATGGCCGCCTCTGATAGCGCCGAGAAACCCCTGCGCTCCCACCATCCGCGTATGAAATGCCCGCGCAGTTGCGCGTCGAGCTCTGGCAAGCCCTGGTTTACCTTTGTTCCCCCAACAAGGCCTAATGCAGATAGCGATTTTACTAGGGCAACACTGTTGGTAACGGTTGCCCAGATTTCCGCCCTTGTTTGTGGCTCTATATACTGCGGATATTGAGATACTAAGAGTTCGCCGATCTTAGAGCAAACATCAACATTGCTCTCTCCACACATTATGTTCAGTATCCTGTCAGAGATGTATCCGCCGGCCCATATGAGCCCCATTGCGTACGCCTGCGGTTCTTCAATTGAATCAAAGAACTCTTTATTGTATTGGTGTTTGCGTATATCTATCTTGCCCTTTGAATACGCCAGGCGCCGCGCCACGCTCTTTGAGCGCATATCTATGCTATACTCACGCATCTTATTCATTACAGTTGTGCGTGATGTATGAAAAGCCTCTGCGATGTCTTGCAGAGACTTTCCTTCGTCATGATATAGGCGCCTTAGTTCGCCGGATGAGATTCTAACTCTAGCTTTTCTTTTAGCCATGATTCGGGGGTGCCTTATTCATATCGTATCACTCTCACTTTCAGGTTGTGTTCTTGTGCAATTAAGATCATGTCTTGCGTCCCTCTAGATTTACCGTCCCAAAATGCCACAAGGTGCGTTGCGTACTCCGCCATCTCGCAATTGCGTACATGGCCTGCGCTCTTGCCGTGTATGTGCCAGTCTGCAGGGAATCTCATTACTTCTACACCCAATTCCTCTGCCCATGTTTCACCAAGCTTGTCCGCCCCGATTGCGCAGCCACTAATGATCGTGATGTCATTTTTATCTAGGTTCTGCGTTAGATTGTCGAGCGTGTCGTGTGCCAGCCAGAAGTTGTCGAATTTTCTGCCGCCGGCTACGATGATACGGTGCTTATGCATACCCATTCTCGAGATAGAGAATGGCTGCAATCAATGCATAGGCTATCAAATCACTGGTAGTTTCAATGATTGATTCGTTTACTTTGTCATTGTCCAGATCTTCTCTGAGGTGCTTAATACGCTCGTACTTATCACACAGCCGTACTAGACATCCTGCAAATACCCCAATACCAAGATATTCATTGCACGCATAGAAATTGGCCAAGGGGTTTTCATTGTTGTGTCCTGCATATCCGGCATTCTTGTCATTGTGCAGCTGTGCCATATCCTGAAGCAGTCCCTCAGTGTCCCCCGTATCAGAGATATATATCAGGTATTCTAGGGAAGCCATTGCGACATCTAGCCAGGGTTTATCGATATCCCCATCCCCACACCGATAGCATTCACAAGCCCACTCGAATGCTACCACAAGTTCATCATACGCGCCATCATCTGGTGATTCATATCCGACCTCTAGGAGGCTTAGAAATTCAAAGTACTTAGGGTGCCCATGTAGACCTGTTGTGTCAATCATTGCCTTCGCCCATGTATTCATTATACTCTGCAAGTACTACGCTGTATAGTTCCGTATCATGTACTCCGACACAGGACACAACGCCGCCGTCGTCTAGCCGGGCCTCAACATATCCAGCGCGATCGCAGATTGTAGACATTTTCTTCATTGGTTGTACATAGTCGAAGTTAATCGACGCGAGTATAACGGCCATCGCCGCAAACGCCGCACCAAGAATATGCAGGTCTATGCCCGACTCTTCATGGAAAGCATATCCACAACCAGCAATAAAGCCAGCAATACATATTACATATACTAACATTTCTATCTCCTATTTGTACTGATTTCTATAGATCTCTGTAACCACGGCGACTTTGGCACCACGGCCGACTATTCCCCATCTAAGCGCTGTCTCGTATCCTACTTCCATTAGGATGTTATTCCTTTCCATCCAGCTCGATGTTTCTGCGTGTCCGGAGCAATCAGCGACCATCATTGTCTCAACAAACCCTTTATAGACAACTACGACGGTCTCTCCTATTCTGTCGCATTCCTCAACTGCTATAAACCCATCAACATAAGCCGGAATCTCTTGCGGCAGCGAGTATCTCGTAAGCCCAGCTTGCCTTACTCGTATCACTGACTCCATTGCTCCGGGCGCGTATTGGGAAGCGGTCCCCGTCATCATCACTACAAAAAGCACCCTCATAAGAAACATGCAATACCTCCAACGCCTTCTGGAGCAATGGCATATATCCGTCGCTGTACTTATGACGAATCACACCTAGCCCCTCATGACCCTCGATCTTATATGTGCATACGCCGTCTTGATCACATTCTATCCTGCGTATGAAGATCTCGTCAAGTAAATTGCCATTCACTTGCACCCTAACTATCAGCATCTATCCTCTCCAAAACCTCTTCTCCAATTTCTGTAATCCCGAACGCTTTGTCTATCATTGCGCGGTCCATTAGCTGCTTTGTATGCCATGAAATCCCGGGTCTTGTAATGTACAGGCCCAAAGACATCTCTTTGTTGGTAGGAGGCCTGCGGTGTTTATCTGAGAAATCTTTGATGTACCTCAAGACAACTGTCCTGGTGTACTGATTACTAAGCCGTATTCCAGTATGTGTATAGCGCATGCAAAATCCAACAGCGTCCGTGTGCGTCCCTCTGGACACAATATAGAAATTCCCAGACGACATTGTGATTACACTTATACCATATATAGTCACGACAATCCCGGCCGGAACAGATTTATCATACATCCATTGTATAAAATCAGCGTTGTCGTATTCATCTCCAGCTATAAAGTTCTTATCGTGAGAGTATACGACTTTCATTGTTTTATGACCCCCTCTTTTATGGCCTCTATCGATTGTTGCCGCATGGCTGCGTGGGTGGCTGATCCAACATGGTCAACTCGCCCAACTAGGTAGTCTGCCATTTGTGCGTAGATAGTATTCTCTGCTGCACGCCTGGCGTCCATTGCGCACTCAAGCTCCATTGTATAGTGGGCAGTCTGATCCTCTGCAGCGAACGCCCTGTCGCGTAGGTCGGTGTATGGGGAATGTTGTCTAAGGATAGATTTGAACCTGGCATTCCTTAACGTATCATTACTTCCAAGAGACTTATAGTCTTCTAGGACCATAAGATGTAATTCCATTTCATCCTTGGCGCGAATAATGTTACGCGTCTTGATCTTCTCTGCAACAAGCCTTTGCCTGCACAGGCTCACATCATCTGCTAGATCAAATAGGTCAAACTGCCTATTCATGTCAGTCACCCTATGCGAAGCCCGGTGATTGTAGTCTTCTTTCCTACAATTTCAAGCCTTGGCTGTACGTAGTATCCCCTGCCGCCGCGTAGCCGTTCCCACAAATTACACTCATAGCTTCTGAGGCTCATTGCTGGAGCGTCTCCATTCAGCCATGGATCGTCTAGCGTGAGAACAATACGACTATCTGTGATCTCGTAGCTATACCCGGGCCCCTTGTGCTCGTGGATAAACTCCTCTAGCTCTGTTGTATCAAACATTATGTTTTCTCCTATTTGAGCTCATCTATAAGCTCTATGAACTGACCAATACTGCAGTCGTCAGTATGTACCATTAACCCATTCCGCCTGTGGGCATAACAGGCCGGGCACACAAGTAGCGCGTTCATTACGAAGCGAATTACTATATCGGCCGTGTATATGACGCTGTCTTTAGTTTCAGTCGAGATATCTAGCATAGCACATTTCCCTGATGGATTGACCATCTAGCAGCCTAAACATATAGGCTGAGTCTTTCTTACAGTTTTCCATTACCCATATAGCGAATTCCTTGCGTGATGACTTGGGGGCCGCGTCATAGTACTGATTAACCCTATCTTCAAGTACATCAGCAAAGTCCTCTATGTCCCTAACAATCTCTAGAACATCGTCGCTCTGTGATTCATCAAGTATGCCGATTATTGTACCGATAGTTCCTGCGATATGGTGCTCTAGGATGTGCTTTGGAGTAAGATATGATATGGTTCTGTGTAGCTGTGTATAGATATCCCCCTTGAACTTGTATCTGGATCCATCAGCAAACCTTGCCACAAAGCCCTCTTGGCTTCCATCAAGCTTATCCTTGGCGTCCATAATCGCATGCCATGAGTTGAACGCATAGTGCTTTGGTGTCATTAGGCTATACTGGCTCGCAATCTCTGTCAGATACGGGAACCACAGCTTGTCTTCAAGGCCTGGTATGCTCATTGCGCCTATTAGCACTATGTCTTCCGTATCTCCGTAATCTACCACAATTCTATTATCTGGATATACGATCTCAAATAGCAGAGTTACATCAGTTGCACGGAAAGCGTTACAAAGGTGCGGGTGCTTGTGAAAAAGTATGTCCGTTGCCATCAGCGCATGGTCGCCAGTAAAGCTCCCGCGTGTTGCTATCCTTGTAACCTTTCCATCCCAATACATCAGGCCCAGAGAGCCGTCCATCTTCTCTGTGACCTCGAGCACATGAGACTTCGTGTTCCTGCCTCCCTCCATCCAGTTAAAGAACTTAGGAAAGCCCATAGCTATTAACTGGCCAGTTTTGGCATTAAGAATGAGACCTCTACACACGCGCTCGAAGTCGTTCCACTCTCCTTTCTTTTGTGCTCGATGGGTGTAATTGAAAATGAGCATACCGTTATGCTCTTTTACACCTACCTCTCCGAGCTGGTCCCATTGATTAAAATTGGCCGCGACGAGTGTTTGAATATGTTTAACCGTTGATTTTACCCATGACTGACTCATATATCACACCAAGCGATGCTTTCTTAACCATTTGAATATCTCATACTCAAGTTCTAGAAACTTCATTGAGAGATTGAAATGCCTGCGTAAATGCTGTATATCTAGTATGCGAGTGAATATATAGCTTGCAAATGGGCTTCCCCCACCAACCCTCTCCTCAATCAGTATTATACTGTGGTACACGCCAGGGGAGACAACAAAGCCATCTCCTAGCCTGTCTCTCACGCGCGCCGCTAATTTATTTACCCCTGTCATATTAGACTCCTTCTTTTCGTCTATTAGTTATCCCAAGCAAATGCTCCACTCTTGCCCTGGTGTCGGGATGCATGATCTGATTATCGTGGTGGTTTAGATACCACGCGATGGTGTCGTTCTTGCCATACGCCCTTCCTGCCCCGCGCCAGTCGGCAACCATTTCGAGTATGTATCGCTCTGGCATTGGCAAGGCTCCAAATATATCCTGCGAGAATTTCTTCCCGCAATGAATACATCGAGCACCGTCATTATCATTCACTAAGATCTTGGTGTGGCCGATGTGGACAATATCCATAGAGTCCGAATGATGCGTTGCAGTTGTAGCACAATACTCTAAAGATTGGAGGGTAGTTATTTTTGACTGCCCATCTATACGTATTGATTCCGGCGAGTCCGTTAGTAAATTCCTTTCTGTGCTTATTCCCATCCCCGTCGATATGGTCGAGGCATAGGAATTCATAATGACCCTCCCCGCAGCAAGAGCATCTTGGCGGGTCCCCTCCATAATGTGAGAGCACCATACGCCTGTATTTCTCATTGTGTCGCTTGGCGTTGTCTCTTTTTCTTTGCTTTTCCTCTGGCTTCGCGTTACGCGCGCGATGGTACGCTTGATAATGCTGTTTATTGCGCTCTCTGTATGCTTGTGCGTACTCCCTATAGTGTTCGACGCATAGCCTTCGGATTTGCCCTCCGTACAAGAAATCCTGTCTTGGTCGCTCAAATCCACACTCTGGACACATCTTTTTTTCATCTGTTCTTTTTGGCATTTACATATCTCCATGCTAAGGTCTTCATCACTGTCATTATACCTGTGGGCAGTGAGGTTGTCCAACCTTACATAGAGCCATGCCTGCCAATGATGCATGTTCCGCTTCTGATGATGATTCCATGCAATATCAAAAGCCTCTTTGACAGAGGCGCTGTTACTGTGCGGATTGCCAAAGTTGTACGCGGCATATGGGAGGAACTCCCCTGGGCTGAACTTACTTATGTCGTGTATCAGCCCAAGTAATGGTATTCCCAACTTCCATGCCTCGATAAACACAAAGTATTTGTGCCGCATGAGGTTGCGTGTATATGACCACACTGTCATACTAACCCCCTTCTTTGTAAGTCTCGGTAATTCGGATTGTCAGTAGGAACCAGAGTCGCGGGAATCCATACCACCTCTGGTTTGCATATCACCCCAGCTATGTTGTCTATAGTTTTCGAGAACCTTGTAAACGCTTCACTCACTGTCATCGTCGCACTCCTTAAAAGCCCATAAACTCTGGTAGCTTATCAACCTCTTCCTGCGTCATCATAATGCTGGTGAACTTCCAAGCGTCTTCCTCATCTAGCCCGGTTAGGTAAATACCATCAAACGCGTTGAATGGCTCGCAGATATATGATCCCATACTCTGTTCGCCGTAGAAGAGCTCTACCCTAATGTACTGTTTCTTATCACTCATCACAGCTCCTTTCATTGCTCTCTGCGTGCATGAATAATAGCATCCTGTGCACGCTTCAGTAATCCCGCACTCGGCTGTGCATTCTCTATATGTAGGCCGCACGATGTACAGTGTCCCTCGTATGTACAATCAGTTGGCCCGCAATCTGGACACCACCATCCATTGTCATCTATAATGTCAAAGTCTTCAACGAACTCTTCAAGTATTTCTAGTAGATTAGTCATCATATGGTAAACCAGCACCGCAGCCATTACATATAAGCTGTGTAATCCAATTATAGCGACCGCAATACTCACACTTAACCCTATCTTTTCTTGGTTGATCTTTGTGTGGCTGCCTCGCTCTCTCTGGGGCCTGGGATGGAGACGCCGACAGAGACTCAGAGACTGATTCGGACGCAGATGCCGACTCAGAGGGTGACGCGGACACTGACCACGAACACGACCCCGATGCGAATACGCTGCCGCTAGCAAGGTATGCGCTAATCGGGCTTACTGCAGGCTTTTTCTCCTTGATTCTCATGGCCTATTTGTATTCATCGGTGTCTATGTGCACGTTTAACAAACGCACCCTGGCATTGCTGTCCGGTTGATCAGCCCATCCATCAAGCTGAGACAAACTACAGCGATTAACAATGTAATTGTACGCTATGTGTCCAGCAATCTCCTTTGGTGTATTGAGATCGTAGAATGCCTCGTGCCAGTCCGGATCATCAATCACATTTATGACATCGTCTTCAAGACTAACGGTCAACTCAATACGTAAATCTACTACAAAGCTATGTATAGTCATCTGTGATATCCGGTTTGGGTATTTGTGCCCAGTGTGTTATGTGATGGCATCTTGGATTAAAGCTGCTCTTCATTAGGAATTGCATATCAGAGCCTCTGAGTTGCACCACTGACGGCACGCCGTTCCGCCCGCTCTCTGAGAAAGACCACCACACAAGATACGTATGATATTGCGTGTCGGGCCTCGGGGGAAGTCCGTTCTTCATGCTGTGCCATTCAAGAATTGGTAACTGGTGTATGGCATATTCAAGCTCGTCTGCAATAAGCTCAATCTCCTGTCTGCCGCGTGTAATAGTCTTGTCTCCCAGGGGAGTTAGGGCATCAACCAGTGGCAGCCCGTCTCCACATGCAAGATCTGTTGTGAACTGACATTCGTACGACATAAGATAGTCCATCACGCTCATATCACTACCGTCATAGTCTTTTAGCATCTATACCTCAGTTTGCCCGAACGCCGGCAGTCTTTCTTGAACCTGCGCCAGTAATGCGTCAGTATCAATTCCCGCACCGTAGTTATCAATGGCATGTAGCAATGTTGCCTTAGGCACAAAGCCTAGCTGCCACGCGCGCAGCATAGCACTTGTCTTGACTAAGTCTTGCTTGCATACATCTTTGAATAACATCCATATCTTAGATCCGTATATGCCCAAGGAGTCTAGTGATAGAACCCCTCCCAGTCCTCCAAACAAGGCGTCGGGGTCAATGGCGCCGCCCTTGGTGTACATCATCATACATACAGAGATAGCCCCGGGGTTTCCCTCTGACATTTTAATTATAATGTCCTCAACTGAATCGTTCAGATCTAGCTTAGTCATGTCTTCTCCTTAAGAGCTCGTCGTGCTATTCTTTGTGCTTTGTGGATCCGTCCCTCTTGCGCGCCAAACACCGTTATGCGTGTAATATCTAGCAGCGCAGCCTCCAGCTCATCGACGCGCGCAACCAGCCACGTAATATCATCGTGTGGTTGCATCCAAGTCTCGCACCGTTGTAGGCGTGTTTTGATCGCGTCAAACATCGCTCCTCTCCTCCTTGTTATGCATGTCCAGTGGCAAGCTGCTCGGCCAGTGGATGATCGACCTCATCGCTGTCCTTCGTGCCAAGCGTGTCGTGACACATGTTTGTAACAGAGATCAGGATTTGATAGAAGGTTAGCATACTGCCGTCCTGCTCGCACCATTGGATAATGTGCCTGAGCCCCGCCTCCAGCTCAGCGATGCGCTCGGCCTGGGCGCCGTTGCGCTCAGCTAGGTCGGCGTAAGCGCGGATCAAAACTTGCTGTGGGTTAACAGCCGCTTTAGTCATCGTAGGTCTCCTGCG
>Ga0222697_1000283_pt1 | contig 23134 bp, 23 predicted proteins | sample AntAcemetage1402_FD_179835 | JGI IMG/M metagenome (GOLD analysis project Ga0222697, IMG submission 179835) | Saline water microbial communities from Ace Lake, Antarctica - #1402 | ecosystem: Environmental > Aquatic > Non-marine Saline and Alkaline > Saline | place: Antarctica: Ace Lake... | reverse complement strand
GAAACAATCCATTGCAATCTTGAAGTTCCTAATGGTTCAAAATTAAATGATGAATTAGTAGATTTGGTTCTTTTACGAAATATTTTATTTCAATCTCAGAAAAAATCTGAAATAATCAAAGAAGCAAAAAGAGTTTTAAAAGACAATAATAGACTTGTTGTTATAGAATGGATTAAAGCATCTTCTTTGGCTCCTAAGGATGGTTGGTTAATTTCAAAAGAAGAAGTGCAACAATTAATTAAATTAGAGGGATTTGATTTTGAAAAAGAATTATCAATAGATAATCATCATTACGGACTTATTTTTAGAAAATAAATAACATAATCTTTAATTTTGTGTTTAAAATAAAAGCTACTACTATCTATACGTTCATTGCTCCCATTTTTATTTTTGCTTTAGCAATTTCTTTTCCAGGATGCAAATCAAGTCCATTGGCAAGTACGGATCTGGAGTTTTGGGGAGTCTTTGATGATTCGGATGTTTTTAATAAATTAATTGCTGATTTTAACGGGGAATTTCCAAAAATTAAAATTAAATATTACAAAAAAGTTTATTCAACATACGAAAAAGATTTACTTGAAGCAATGGCTAGCGGGAGAGGTCCTGATATTTTTATGATTCATCATACTTGGGTGCCTAAATATGAAGATAAAATTTGGGCTGCTCCATCTGATTTAGTTTTAATTAAAGATATTCAAGATAATTTTGTTGATGTTGTTTATAAGGACTTTGTTGTAGATGGCTATGTTGTCGCGCTTCCTTTGAGTGTTGATACATTAGCTCTTTATTATAATAAAGATATTTTTAATACAGTTGGTATTGCTCAACCGCCTGAAACATGGGAAGAGTTTTTGGATGTTTTAGAAAAATTAACCATAAAAGATGATAGGGATAATATTATTCGCGCTGGAGCTTCTATCGGTACAGCTAGAAATGTTAATCGTTCGACCGATATTTTATCGCTTTTAATGCTTCAGTCAGGCGCTCAAATGACAGATCAAAATAAAACAAGAGTTATTTTTGATGATGCTGTTAAATTAGATAACGAAAGTTTTTATCCAGGACAAAGAGCTTTAGAATTTTATACTGACTTTGCTAATCCTTTGAAATCATCTTATACTTGGAATACCAGAATGCATTATTCTATTGATGCTTTTTATGAAGGAACAGCAGCAATGATATTTAATTATTCATATCATTTGCCAACAATTAAAGCTAAATCGCCTTATTTAAATTTCGGAGTTGCCAGAATGCCTCAAATTGAAAGTTCAGAAAAAGATATTAATTACGCTAATTATTGGGGGATGTCTGTTTCTCGCAATTCTGAAAGTTCAGAACAAGCCTGGGAATTTATAAATTGGCTAGTCCAAAAGGAAAGTTCAAAAAAATATTTAGAAGAAACAAAAAAACCAACCGCTCGCAGAGATTTAGTTGATTGGCAAAAGGATGATAAAGATGTAGGTATTTTTGCTGAACAATCATTGTCTGCTCAGTCATGGTATCAAGTTGATAGCTTGTCTATTGAAAATATTTTTGCTGATATGATAGAATCAGTAGTACTAGGTGAGGAAACTATAGGAAAAGCAATTGACAAGTCAATAAATCAGATTAATCTTTTAATGAAATAATAATCAAATGAAAGTTTTTAAAGTATTTTTTATTATTTATTTAGTTGCTATTGCACTTATTGGAGCTAATTCTGTTAATGCTGGCATTCATACTGGACCGATAGTTCCTTGTGGGAGTAAGGGTCAGTCAGATTGTACTTTATGTCATTTATGGGAATTAGCAAGCAATATCATAAATTTCATTAGTTTTAATTTAGCTATTCCGATTGCCACTCTTTTATTTGTAGTAGCCGGTATTCTTTTTTTAACATCGGGTGGAAATGAACAGAGAGTGGGCTTGGCAAAAAGTATATTTACTAATGTTGTTATTGGTTTGTTAATTATTTTTTGCAGCTGGCTTCTTATTGATACTTTAATGAAAACATTAGTAAATCAAGATTCAGATTCTGGTAAAATAATGTGGGCTTGGAATGATTTTCCTGAATGTTCTGAAGGTGAGGGGGATTATGAAGGGGAATATGAAGAAGAGTGATTAATTTATAAATTTATGATTAAAAATATATTTAAAAAAACTTATTTATTAATTATCCCAGTTTTAATATTCGGATTTCCTATTTCTAAAATTTATGCGAACGGAGAAGAGGAAGAAGGTGGTTCTATTTCAAATCCTCTTAATGCAACCAGTTTTAATGAGTTGATTGTTGGTATTGCTACCTGGATTTTTTGGATTGCTATTCCTTTAGCAACATTGATGTTCTTAATTGGCGGATTTATGTTTATGGTTTCTGGAGGCAACGAACAGAAAGTAACTCAAGCGAGAAAAACAATGATTTGGGCAGCTGTCGGGCTTGCTATTTGTTTAATAGGAGCCGGTTTTACAAGTATAATTAGAGAGCTCTTAGGAGCTAATTAGGTTTATATAAAATAAATTTAATGAAAGGGGGTGAAATTTGTGAAAAAAATAATAATTGTGGGTTTATCATGTGTTCTTTTATTCGGATTTTCTTTATCTGTATTTGCAGCTGATGAAACGAATCCAGTTCCAACTAGCGATATAACAGATATGCAAAATTTAGTTGATTTAATAGAGACATTAGTGAATTGGTTTTTTGCTATTATTATGATTATCGCTGTCTTTATGTTGCTTTTTGCTGCTTTTAATTGGCTTACTTCTGCTGGAAATGAAGAAAAAATTGGCACAGCAAGAAAGATGCTTATTTATGCTTTAGTTGGTATAGCAATCGCTTTGGTTTCCAAGGGATTAATTGAGATAATAAAGGGGTTAGTGGGTAGTCAGTAGTTAATACTTTTTACTTATAATGTATTTAAATTTTAAAAGCCAGGGTAGGTAGCTTTTTGCTATCGTTCCCCTGGCTTTTGGTTTGTTAAGTGCGATACGGAATTATCCGTACCCGAACCGTAATTGGTTCTCCTCCCATGTTCGTAAACTTTATTTTGTTCTTTTTGTTTATGCCAGGAGGACAAGCGTAGATTATTGTTTTAGGTTTTTTAATCTGAATGGCTGGAAGATTTTTGTTGAGCCAAAGCAAATTTCTATATGGCCCGTTTAGAACTTCAACGATAATCTTATCTCTCTTCTTCCTGCTGCCTCCGTAGATATAATACATATTCTTCACAGTAACTGTTACACCGTCTGGGATTGTGAAAGTTCCAGAGACAGTTCGTTTAACGCGGGGTTGCTGTTGGGTGGTTGAATCAGTTTTGTCGGTAATTTTTGGTTTGTCAGGTTTGTCTGAACTAGCTGATATAAATATCCCAACAATAATAATTATAATTATCCCAATGATTACAATTAACCATATCTTCTTTTTAATTACTAAATAAATTATTAAAGAAAATATGGAGAGGACAACAATGATGCCTAATAAAACATTCATTTTTTACTCCTTTTTTTCTTTAATTATTCCGCCAGTTAAATCTTTTAACATTGATTTAGCAGATCCTAATGGGAATATAACTAAATTACTTGGGCCTCGTCCAGCTTCTTCGATTGCCTCATTAGCTCTAATAAACAACCCTTCGCTTCCATGATTTGTTATTTCGCTGTATGTTTTGCGTATTCGTTCAACTTCAGCATCGGCAATTGTTTTGATTCTGTCGCTTTCTTTATCAGCTTCGTACTGTTTTGTAGATGCTTCAAGATAAGCTTGACCTCGTTCGCCTGATAGATCAATACTCACCAGGCCAACTCGTTTAAGACGAGCGCCATAATTTCGTTCTACATAATGATGTATGCCTGAATTTTTAAGGAATTCATCTGACTCTCTTTCTGTTTCCTCTTTTTTTCCGATTAAATCAGCATATGTTTTTTCGGCGGCGAATCCGCGAAGAGCAGGCTTTGTCTGATTTTGAACGGCTTCAAGCCAGTTTTGAACGCGAAAAAATGCTTTATATGGATTAATTATCCTAATGGTTAATAATAACTCCATATCTACTGGGACTAATTCTTTTGAGTCGGCACTTTTCAAAAAAGTGTAGAAGATATCATCTTGAACTAAGATATAATCTAATTCTTCTTCGTGAGAAATTGTTTTTTCGATCAGTTTTCCTCCTTCTTCTGCTTGTTCAAAAGAAACCCATCTGAATTCATATCTGTAAACAGAATGGACAAATGGAATGCCTACCCACATTAATCCGCCTATTCTAAATGATTCTTTCCGTAATTCACAAGTACCTGTAATATTATCGTTGGCATCCTTGATTGCTCCGCAGACTCCATTTATATGGGGTTTATTTCCATGATCAACTCTTTGGCAAACATCCCAATCCTCATTAAATCCGTATCCCTGATAACACATTATCATCCTTTCGAATTTTCCGAATTTTAGAATTGCTTTTGCTTGACCTTCTTTAGCAATAGTGAAGAGGATATTATTTTTTGCTAGAAGATAAACTAAAATAATAGGGCCGAATAAAATTGAAATGCATCCAATAATATATATTCCAATATAAATACCTGTTAAAAAATTTTCCATTTTCCTTCCTCCTTTTCTGTAATAAAGTTTATAAATTTTTAAAGGGCTGGGAAATCCAGCCCTTCTTTTGCCGAATTTCATTGTTTATATTATATATAACATAATAGAAAAAGTCAAGGGGTGGGAAGAGGGAATAGGCCGTGCCTTGAGAGCTACATCCCTTACGCTGGCAAGCGGAAGGGTGTACTCGTCAAGGCACGGCCTATGAAGAAGCAAGAGAGAAATTCTAAAAATCTAAAAAGGCACGGCCTTATTCGCACAACCTTGCTGCGCAAGGATGTAGCTCTGTAAGGGCCATGCCTGTTCATCTTTTTGGATTTCTTATGATATACTTGATTTCTTAGATAAAAAGTTTAAAATATAGATATGCGGACGTGGCGGAATTGGCAGACGCGCCAGGTTTAGGTCCTGGTGGGATTTATCCCTTGTGAGTTCGACTCTCACCGTCCGCACATAATTTATTCCTTCTCCTCTTTCTCTTCTTCTGTTGTAATGGGATACAAATCAGGGGATTTGTAGTTGGAGTAGAATTCTTGTTTATCAACAAGCTCTCCTTTTTTATAAACTTCTTGGGTAAAGACGGTCTTCATTGAACCGTCTTCTTCTTTCTCTAAGACATAAGGTCCTTTAACTTTTACGTTTCTACCATCGTTGGTGCCGTAAAAATTAAAAAACAATTGATAACCACTTGCAAATGACTGCACTAAAATATGATTGGGAGTGTTATTTATGAAGCGTAAATCGGTCCAAGGACTATAGACAGTAGCATCAAATCCTTGCGGATTATAATATCCTACTGGAAAAGCATGTGGTCTTCTTTGGGTGATTTTTAAGCCTGCCTTAATGGCTGCTCTGAAAATAGTTGTTGAAACCTGACATAATCCACCTCCATATTCTAGAACTGTTTTATTTTTTTTAATGACCATTTCTTGCAAATATCCTTGTTCGGGGCCTGTTTCGCTTATAAAACTATTAAAAGAAAATTCTTCATCTGGTTTGATAATTATTCCATTAAGAGTTGCTGTTCCTATCTTTATATTATGAATTCTGTTTTTTGAAGAGCCGTAAAAATTTGAAACTCCCTGACTGATTAAAATATTAATTCCTAAATCATTTGTTTCTCCTAACGTTATTTCTGGCAATGACTTGTCAGCTATAATATTTATCCTTTTATTTGGTTCGCTAGCCAGAATATTATTATTTATTTGTTCAATTGTTTTTTCTGTTTTTATTTCAAATCCAGGTTGATCTGGTGTAAAAATAATAGCTGTGCTACTTGATGTTTCCAACTGAGCGTTAGTTGCCGGCTTGTTTATATCATAAGAAATTTTTAATAAATATTCTTTAATTTTATCTTCGTTTAAAAAAGCGCCAAGAATTTGATTATCAGAATCAGTGACTTTTTCGGGTTTAAATTCAAGCCAATTAATTAAAGTTTCTTTGTTGATTGTCCACGTTCTATTCTCAAGAATTAATTGATATGGTTGCTTTGACAATATTTTTTGAGCTTTTTCATTTGCTAAATTAGTTTCGTTGTTTATAACTGATGGCTCGTCAATAATTAATTCTATATTAATTGGTTGTCTAGAAAAGCTTAAAGCGTTTCTTAATAATTTATTTAATAATTCTTCTCTATTAATGGTGGTTCCTTTTGTTGAATGTTCAATAGAAAAATTATCAATTTCTTCGTTGAAAATTAAAGAAGCATTTTGAGCTGGTTTTTCAATATTTTTAAATAATTCAGATGTTTTTTCTTTAAATTTTTCATTATCTATTTCATAAATAGGTTCAATCTGACGCAAGCCGAACAAAGCAGATAACTGTTCTTTGATATTTATGATAATATTTGCCTGATGTGCAATTTTATAAGCTTCATCTATTGTTTCTTTAGATTTTAATTTAAATCCTAAATCAGATAATTTAATCGGCCAATTATATTCTTGATATAAAAGTATAATTTCTTGTTCTCCAAAATCATTACATTCTTCTCTTAATATTTCTTCTGATTTTATAATATTATACCCGCCTAAATTAGTATTTGCTATTTTAATTCCAAAAGCTATCTTTTCATTATTAACAATTTGAAGAATTAGTATTAAATATATTAATCCTGTAAGAATAATAAGAAGTCCGATTATTATTTTACGATAAATTTTCTTCATTTTTTAATAATAACACGCTTAAAACCCCGCAACAATAAGCGGGGTTTTGTTTGAAAACAAAGAAGAATCTTGTAAACTATTCAGCTTTTATTGATATTCTTTTGGTTTTTACTTTTTCAATTTTTGGAAGTCGAATTGTTAGAATACCATTTTTCATTCCAGCTTCAGCGCTATCAACTTCTACATCTATTGGTAAAATTACAGAGCGAGAAAAAGGACCCCAATAACATTCCTGATAATAATAATCTTCTTCTTTTGCTTCATCGTCCTTTTTTCTATTTCCTTTTATGGTGATCATGTCATTGGTCATGCTGATATCAATATCTTCTGGTTTAACTCCAGCAATAGTTGACTTAATAACTATTTCGTTAGGAGTTTGATAGACATCAATCGTAAGCTGTCCTTCTGATTCATCAAGCCAATCTTCTTTTTCATTATCATCAGATCCTTTCTGAAAAGAAACTTTCTTTTCTTTTTTCTCAGAAATACTTTTTTTAACTGGTTTTACTTTTTTAGCTTTAGGCGCTTTTTCCTCAATAATAGATTTATCTTCAGAAGATTTTTTCTTAGAAGATTTCTTTTCTGATTCTTCCCAATTGGTTCCAGTTAATTTTTCAAAAAATGAAGGTTTTTTAGCCATATTAATCTTGAAACTTAAGTTATTAAACTTGAAACTAATTTTGTTTCAGGCTTTATAATCTATGTTTCAGGAGTTTATTTTACAAATAGATTTTTGTTTTTTTAATTTTTTAAAATAGAGAGAAACAAATAGAGCTGCGGAAAATAAGAGAATAACTGTTGCAAAGATTAAAATTATTTTATAACCATCCGTTCTGTTAAGCGCTGTGATAATGAGGTAATTATAGCAACTATGCAAAACAATAGCAAGAGTTAGTCCAGTTAGTATAAATCTTTTTCTTTTTTTTGCATTCAAAAGACCTAAAGCAAGCCAATAACCAGTTATGCCACAGGCTAAAGCATGAAGTAATGTTGCGCCTAAAAAACGAAAACCGATTATTCCAAATGATTCTCCAAAATTAGGGAAAGAACCTTTAAAAACAACAAGTATATTTTCTATAGCAGCAAAACCAAGTCCGGCGATGATGCAGTATAAAATAACGTCAGTTGGCTCGTCAAACGCTGGTTTTCTAAGAAATCTATGTTTTACTATTGAATATTTTAAATATTCTTCAACCAAGGCTGGGATTAATGTTGCCGCTAAAATTGTTTTAATAATACTATCATAATTTGTTTGAGACAAAAGAGCTGTTAGATTATAGCTTGGGTTAAGTAGCCAGATTAATAATAGTTCCAAAATAATAGCTAATGGAGCTAGAAGCATTCCCCAAATAAATACCCTTATAATTATAGAATTCGGTTCAGGATGCTTATCTTTTCTTAAATAAAAAGATAACCAGATTAAACTAGGTAAAAGACCGAGACAAATGTAAAAAACATACTGCATGAAATTTATTATTTAGGCCATTCTTCAATCATTAATAATTCTTTTTTCTTAAATGATAGTGTTTGATAAATAGCTTCAGTCGCAAATGGAATAAAAGGATGAAGAATTTTTAAAGAATTTAGCAAGACATAAGCAAGAATTTCTTTTGTTTTTTGATCATTTTGTTTTTTAGCAGATTCAATATATTTATCGCAAAAATCATGCCAAAAGAAATCATAAATTAAGTGAGCAGCATTTCCGAATTGATAATCTTCAAGACATTTAGTGATTTCTTTATTCGTTTCTTTAAGTTGTTTTATTATTTTTTTATCAGCTCCAGTTAAATCTTTTAATTTTTCTATATTTTCTGTAATTTTAATTTTATTGTCTCCAATTTGCATTAAGGCGAATCGGCTAGCATTCCATACTTTATTAATAAATTTTTTACCCATTAAAATATTATCTTCTGAAAACTTCATATCTTGTCCTTCAAATGCCTGATAAAGCAGGCCAAAGCGTGTTGCATCAGCTCCGTATTGATTTATTAATTCTAAAGGATCAATTCCTGTTCCTAATGATTTACTCATTCTTTTTCCTTGTTTATTCAAAACAGTGGCGTGAATATATATATCTGAAAATGGCGGTTTCTTCATAAATTCTAATCCAGAGAAAATCATTCGAGCTACCCATAAGTTAATAATGTCACGGGCTGTACTTAAAGTATCAGTCGGATAATATGTTTCTAAGTCCTTTGTTTTTTTAGGCCAGCCAAGAGTTGCTAAAGGCCACAATGCAGAAGAAAACCAAGTATCTAAAACATCATCAACTCCATCAATTGGAATTTTATGACCCCACCAGATTTGTCGTGAAATACACCAATCTTTAATATTTTTTAGCCAGTCAAAATATACTTTCTCCCAGCGTTTTGGGTGAAATTTAATTTCTCCACTTTTAACTGCTTCAATCGCTTTCTGAGCAAGCTTATCCATTTTAAGAAACCATTGATTGCTTATTAATGGTTCAATAGTATTATTGCAACGGTAACAACAGGGAATTTGATGTGAGTAATCTTCAATTTTCTCAATTAATTTTTTTTCTTTTAATTTTTCAACAACTTTTTTACGCGCTTCAAGTATTGTTAAGCTAGCAAAATCTTTACCTGCTTTTTTCGTCATACGTCCTTTCTCGCTAATGACTTGAATTGATTCTAGTTTATGTTTTTCTCCGATTTCTGCATCAACAGATGAATGAGCTGGGGTGACTTTTACAGCTCCAGTACCGAATTCAGGGTCAATAATTTTATCTGGAATTATAGGTATTTCTCTATTAACAAAAGGCAGGATTACATTTTTTCCGATAAGTTTTTTGTAACGTTTATCATCTGGATTAACCGCTACAGCTGTATCTCCAAGCATTGTTTCTGGACGAGTCGTGGCAACTATTATAAATTCTTTTGAATCAGTCAATGGGTATTTTATATACCATAAATGACTTTTTTCCTCTTTGTATTCCAGTTCTAAATCAGATAAACTTGTTTGACATCTAGAACACCAATTGATTACTCTTTTTCCCTGATAAATCCAACCTTTTTCATAGTAATGAAGAAAAGCTGTTTTGACCGCTTCTTGATAGTCCTCATTCATTGTAAAAGCGGTTCGTGACCAATCGCAAGAACATCCTAATTTTTTAAGTTGTTCTAAAATTAATCCGCCATATTTTTTTTGCCATTTCCGGACTTCTTTTAAAAATTTTTCTCGGCCTAAATCATGACGAGTAAGACCTTCTTTTTTTAATTTCTTTTCAACTACATTTTGAGTGGCGATTCCAGCATGATCAGTGCCAGGTATCCAGAGTGTTTTATATCCTTGCATTCTTTTGAATCTTATTAAAACATCCTGTAAAGTATTATTTAAAGCATGTCCCATATGAAGTTCTCCAGTAATATTTGGAGGGGGAATAACAATGGTGTATGTCTTAGCGTTTTTTTCAACATCTAATTTATCGGGATTAAAAAATCCCGACTTTTCCCACTGTCGGTAAATCTTTTCTTCGTTTTCTTTTGAATCGTATGTTTTTGGTAGTTCTTCCATTGATTTTAATATAACAGAATTATTTTTTTAGGTAAACAATTTCAAATTTGAGTTAGCATTAACATTAAGCCAGCTTTGTTTAGAAATTGGCTTTTTTTTATGAAAAGCAACAGCACAAATCATTGCGGCATTGTCTGTGCACAACTTTATTTCAGGCATTTGAAAATCAACATTATTTAGTTCTTTTTTAACAGTTTTTTGCAATTGATTTCTTAATTCTTTATTGGCGGCGACACCACCAGATAGTATAACATTTTTCACCCTATATTCTTTGGCTGCTTTGATAGTTTTATAAACCAACACATCAATAGCGGCTTGTTGAAATGAAGCAGCCATGTCATTGATATATTGATCATTTATTTTTTCTGGATTTTGTTTTTTAACTTCATAAAGAACAGCTGTTTTTAATCCAGAAAAAGAAAAATCAAAATTTTGTCTATGGATCATTGGTCTAGGCAAATTAAATTTCTGAGAATCTCCTTTTTCTGCTCTTTCTGAAATAATTGGTCCTCCTGGATAACCGAGTCCAAGTAACTTAGCAACTTTATCAAAAGCTTCTCCAGCGGCGTCATCGCGTGTTTCTCCCAAAAGATTATACTGATCATGTTCTTTCATTAACACTAATTGTGTATGTCCGCCTGAAACAACTAAAGCTAAAACAGGGAATTCTATTTTTGGATTATCAAGCCAATTAGCATAGATATGTCCTTTAACGTGATTAATCCCTATAATTGGTTTTTGCCAACTATATGCCAAAGCTTTAGCGAAATTAACGCCAACTAATAAAGAAGGAATCAAACCAGGTCCATTAGTTACAGCAATTAAATCAATATCTGGATTTTTTGCTTCTTTTAATGCTTGCTTAAGACATGGTTCAATATTTTTTAAATGTTCGCGGGCTGCTAAATTAGGAACAACACCTCCATAAGCAGCATGTATTTTTATTTGAGATGAAACAACATTTGATAAAATTTTAAAACCCTCGGCGTTTTTTTTAACCAAGGCGATACTAGTATCATCGCATGATGTTTCTATCCCTAATATAGTCATATTATCTTTACAAACGATATCTTAAGCCGTATAATATCACAATATGGCCCCATCGTCTATCGGCAGGACGCTAGGTTTTCATCCTAGTAAGAGGAGTTCGACTCTCCTTGGGGCTACTAATAAAAAAAATATCTTTTTAGAATAATATGTCTAAAGAATTAACAAAAAAAGAGGCTATAAAATATTTAGGTATTCCTGATAAAGATTTCGAGAATTATTTTAAGTTTAGTAAGGAAGTGGAAGGATATCAAAAAAGTAATAGAAGATGGTATTTTAAAGTTGATTGTTTAGATAAGTGGAAAATGTTAAAAGAGAATAGGACGATAAATTTATCTATGCCTGAATACGAAAAGTGTTTTGAATTCGCTATTAAAATGGTTTATGGTGGATTATCTCTTCATGGTATAAGAGGAAAAAGAACAGAAGTTCAGGCAGCCGATGATGTTATATTAGGCATTTTAGCTGAACATGCTATAAAGAAATTTTTGAAAAATAACTTTCAAACAGAAATAGAACTTGATGAAACAGTGCATCCAAATAAAATAACTCCTCAAGATTTTGATAAAATAAAAGACAATAGTACGAATAAGTTAAGAATTCCTAATCTTGGAGTTGGCATTAAGGCAAGTAAAATGAAAAATGCTTTCTTAATTTTAGGAGCAAATGAGGTAGAACTTATAGATAGAAAAAGTGATGTTTATATATTTGCCAGAGTGGGTTTGCCTAGTGATCATTTATTTAGAATATTAAGAGGCCATTCTTTTTTTGGCAAATTAAGAGAATTTTTTGAAAAAAATAAAGGATTTAGACAAATTGAAAAGCTTGGAGATATTCCAGTTTGGATTTGTGGTTTTGTTTATACTAATGAACTAAAAAAAGTTACAAAAATACCTGGTCAAGAGTTTTCCAATGGTTATAGATATGTTAAAAGTGTAAGACAAATGCACAATTCTAATGAGAAATGGAAAGAATTAATTAGTAAGCTTTAGGTCTTATTTTTTTATAGCCTTAGCTATTTGCTTTGCGATTCTGTAAATTACGGGCACGGTTACTGAATTACCGAGTTGTTTATATAAAGCAGAAGCAGATATATCATTGGGTAATTTATAATTTTTTGGAAGACCCTGTATTCTTGCGCATTCTGTTGGTGTAAGTTTTCTAATACCTTTATTATCTTTTATTATCGGAACATTGTGTCCTCCGGTACCCATATTAGCTGTTAATGTGGGACAGACACTTTTTTTATTCTCTCTGACATATTTTCTTCTCCATTGATAAACAGTATTTTTTTTAACAACATGATCTTTCAGCTTTGCGTATAGTGGCTTATTGTTATAGTAATATTTTTCATTAACATTGCTTTCAAGTAAATCAGAAATTTTTGTTTTTAACTTAATTGGTTTTGGGAAATCAAATTTATTTGCGTGTTTTTTGTTTTTAAATCCAGCTATATATATTCTTTCTCTGTTTTGTGGAACATTGCCATATTCCATACTATTCAGCACTTTAGTCTTTATACAATAGCCTAAATTTTCTAAAGTTTCTTTTATTATTCGAAATGTTTTACCTTTATCATGCCCTTGTAGATTTTTAACATTTTCAAGTAAGAATCCAGTTGGCTTTCTAGCATCTATAATTCTTGCAATATCAAAAAATAAATTACCTCTTCCTTTTTTATCTTTGAACCCTTGTCTATATCCAGCGATTGAAAAAGCCTGACAAGGGAATCCTCCAAGCAAAAAATCAAATTCTGGCAAATCATTTATGCCAATTTTTCTTATATCTTCGACAACTAGCTTGCTATCTGGAAAATTTAGATTATAAGTAGTTTCGCATTGTGATTCGTAATCGTTTGAAAAGACAGTTTTAAACCCAGCTTTTTCAAATCCTAATCTTATCCCTCCAATGCCTGCAAAAAGATCAATTGTTCTTAATAATTTTTCATTTGTTGATTTAGCTATTTCAGAAAAGCTTCGGATTATCTTGTAAACTACTCCTCTTATTTCAACTTGTTTTCTATACAGTGGAAGCATAGATTGATTTGCTGGTTGTAATCGGAATCTATTATTTTCTCTGTAGATTTTTTTTAGAGTTGCTTCATTATCATCTATAATCGCTACTACAGTTTGACCATTTTCAGCTACTGATTGTTTTTTTATTACGACAATATCATTATTGAATATTCCTTCGTCAATCATGCTATTACCTTCAACTTTTAAAGCGTAGAAATCATTAGCATCACCAGAAAGATCTTGATATGCAACAGAAATTTTTTCGTTATTTACTTCTATTGCTTCAATTGGTTGTCCGGCTGTAATAACTCCAATTAACGGTATATTGATAGTAATATTTTTTGCTAATTCTATACCTCTAGATGAATTTTTTGTTTTTACTAAAAAGCCTTTTTCGGATAACGTGTTTACGTGTTGATGGACAGTAGACAGGGCAGAAAGATTAAAATTATTTTTTATTTCTTTAAAAGTAGGTGCAACACCATAGCGTTTGATATATTTAGTAATATACTTAAATATTTCTTTTTGTCTTTTGGTTAAAGTAGCCATGTTTGATAATAATTAATTCAATGTTATAATTATATTATAACCGAAAATCCACCGAAAATGAAGTTGAGTTATCCACAGAGTGAAATAATAAATTATAGAAAACAAAAGAACATATAATAAAAAAATGAATAAAGAATTACAAGAAGTAATTAAAAAAAGTGGGAATAATCTGCATTTTGATGTCGTCGATTTTTTAGAGGATAAAGAATGGGAAGTTGGTTTAAATTCTTATTATTATGATGATACAAATTCTAAACCAAGAGAAATAGATATAGTAGCAAATAAATGTATAAATACTTTAATAGGGACATCTGAACCCAAGCATCGTTTTTTTGTTTATTTATTAATAGAATGCAAATACTTTAATCGAGAGATAGCTTTTAGATTACATAAGACAAAAGACAGTGAACGCAAAGAAGCTTTTTCTGTTATAGGTATGGATAAAAATGAAATATTTGAATATGCTGAAATTAATTCGCAAATTAATAGGATCCACTATTTATCTGATTGTGATTTAGTTGGTAGATTATATGATACATATAAAGATCAGGACAGCAGAATATTCAATGCTATTACTCAACCAATCAAATCTCTTATATTTTTTGAGGACAGAATACACGAAAACGCAATTTTTTATCCATTGAGTATTTATAGTGGAATTAATGGAATATATAAAATAAATGAGAAAAAAGATCTTTCACAATTACCAAAACTTAAAATGTCAAAAACATTACCATTCGGAATTAAATATTCTTATAAACTTAATGAAAATCTAGAAAATCGTTCTTTTTTTATAGATTTTGTTAATTTTAATAATTTATCAAGTTATATAGATAAAATTGATGATGAGGCAAGTCTTATAAAAGATTATTTTATATATGCTGAAGATGAAAGAAGATTTAAACAAAGAATAAATGAACACACAGGAGCAAGAGGAGTAAATGGCTATCGTTAAAAGCTTTTAAAATTCAAATTAAACTGTTATATTAATTATAGTTTATTTAATTCAGGAATCATTATATGCCATTTCTGAATTTCTTGGATTATAAATTTCAAATTCTCAATGCAATAGGCTACTAGTAAAAAATATGGCTACTATAAATAAAAACGTTACAATCAAACAATTTCAGGAATTTATTAAGGAGGTATATGGATTATCTAATGATCGGTGTTTTAGTTTGGGCGATATGATTGTTAATATGGAACGTTTCTTAATGAGAGGTCTTAAAGGTATTAGAAAAAGAAACGATCAAAAAGCTAAAATTAATTTACTGTTTTCTTTAAGCTGGTTTATGTCAATTATGAACCGTCTTCATATTAGCATTGAAGATGAAGTTTGGAAGCGATTTCCTTATCTTTGTTCCTACTGTGGAACTTATCCTTGTGTTTGTAAAAAAGAAAAAATTAAGAAAAGAAAAAAGGTTGTTGTTGATAATAAAGAGCGTCCTAAAACTTTAAAACAATTTCAAAAGATGTTTGATGATATTTATCCATCGGCTGCTCGAACCTTGGAACATGCTGGGGTTCATTTAGCAGAAGAAATGGGCGAGTTTTCAGAGGCAGTCATGGCTTTCAGAGGCGCTCATAAGGATGAAGATTTTAGTCAGATGGAATTAGAAGCAGCTGATTTGTTTTCATGTTTAGCTGGTGTTTTTAATTCATTGGAAGGAGATATAGCTGATGGATTGGCCAAGCTGTATTCAAAAAACTGTCACGTTTGCAAAAAAGTGCCTTGTACCTGCAGTTTTAGTTATATCGTTAATTATAAATCTTAATTTTTTTAAAATTTTAATTGAAGCTCGACTCCTCGCAGGGCTACTAATATGCTTTCTAGAGATAAATATTATTTAAAAATAAGCAAGGCGACTGATTTAAAAAGTCCGAAAGAAAGATTAATCTATCGGGCTTTTGAGATTTTACCAGGCGCCTTGGCTTGGCTGACTATTTTGGGGGTAATTTTTTTATCTTGGCTTAATCCGGCTTTTATCGCAATTTTTATTATTACTTTTGATATTTATTGGGTTTTAAAAACCATTTATCTGTCTTTCCATTTAAGGATAAGTTATAAGCAGATGCAGAACAATATAAAAATTAACTGGATGGAAAAAGTAAAAGCGATTAAAAATAAAAATTACAAAGATTATTATCATCTAATAATTCTACCTGTTTATAAAGAACCGTATCAAGTAATAAAGGAAACTATTCAAGCGATACTTAATACTGGATATCCTAATGATAAAATGATGATTATTTTAGCGATTGAAGAAAGAGCTGGAGAATCTGCTCAAAAAATAGCAGAAAGAATAAAGCTAGAATATTCTAATAATTTTTATAAATTTTTAATCACAGTTCATCCAGAAGATATTGTTGGCGAATTAGCTGGTAAAGGGGCTAATTCAACCTGGGCAGCTCGTCAAGCAAAAAAAGAATTAATTGATAAACTAAAAATTCCTTATAAAAATGTTATCGTTTCTTGTTTTGATATTGATACTCAAGTTTATCCTAAATATTTTTCTTGTTTAACATATCATTATTTAACTGCTAAAAATCCAACCAGAACAAGCTATCAGCCTGTTCCTGTTTATCATAACAATATTTGGAAAGCGCCTTGTATCTCTAGGGTTGTTGCTACTTCAGGAACATTTTGGCAAATGATCCAGCAGCAAAGACCCGAACGCCTTTCTACTTTTTCTTCTCAGTCAATGAGTTTTAAAGCTTTAAACGAAGTTGATTTTTGGCCTGTCAATATGGTTTCTGAAGATTCGCGGATATTTTGGCAGAATTTGCTTTATTATAACGGGGATTATAAAGTTATCCCTTTAAATTATCCTGTTTCGATGGATGCTAATCTATCAGATAACTTTTTTAAGACATCTCTTAATGTCTATATTCAACAGAGACGTTGGGGTTGGGGAGTAGAAAATATTCCTTTTCTATTTTTTGGATTTTATAAGAATAAAAAAATTAATTTAATGAAAAAAATCCATTGGATATGGATTCAGCTTGAAGGTTTTTGGTCTTGGGCAACTAATGCTTTACTTATTTTCCTTCTTGGTTGGTTGCCTTTATATCTAGGAGGAGATAAATTTAATATTACTGTTTTGTCATATAATTTACCTAGAATTACTAGAATATTAATGACTATAGCAATGATTGGCTTAATTGGTTCAGCTATTTATAGTATGTTGCTCTTGCCTAAGCGACCTAATAAATATATAGGGATTAAAGGATTTTTTAAAAGTCTTGGTATGATTGTTCAATGGATTCTAGTCCCTTTTACTATTCTTATCTTTGGAGCTATTCCTGGGCTTGAAGCACAAACGCGTTTAATGCTTGGAAAATATATGGGATTTTGGGTAACTCCCAAAAAGAAATAATTACTCAAGATGAACATCTTTATTGATGTTTTTTAATTTTAATTCAAGGTTTTTGTTTATAAGATTATTTTTTAAAACTATTCTGGCTGCTTGACGAGTTTTTTTAATTAATTCTAAATTATTTAGCGAAGCCATTGCTAAATCAGGTAGTCCCCATTGTCTAGTTCCTATAAAATCGCCAGCTCCTCTAATTTTCAAATCTTTTTCAGCTAATTCAAAACCGTCCTTAGCTGTTAACATTGCTTTTAATCGTTGATGAGTTTTTTTAGCGTTGGAATCGGTAAATAAGAAGCAATATGACTGAATCTTTCCTCTGCCAATTCGTCCTCTGAATTGATGTAATTGCGCTAGACCAAATCTATCAGATCCCTCAATAATCATTACTGTAGCGTTAGGAATATCAACGCCTACTTCAACAACTGAAGTTGAAATTAAAATATCAGTTTTTGCTTTTTTAAATTCATCCATAATTTTTTCTTTTTCTTTGGGTTTTAATTTGCCATGAAGCATTGCTAGTTTAAATTCAGGGAAAATCTTTTTTGAAAGTTTCTCGTATTCTTGTGTTACAGATTTAATTTCTGTTAACTTATTCGACTCTTCAATCAAGGGGCAAATAACAAAAACTTGTCTTTTCTGTTTTATTTGCTTTTTAATAAAATTATATGTCTTATCACGATTTTTAGAAGAAACAATTTCAGTTATAATTTTTTGTCTGCCTTTAGGCATTTCTTTAATTAAAGAAATATCAAGATCGCCATAAATAGTTAAAGCCAAGGTTCGTGGAATGGGGGTAGCGGTCATTGAAAGTAAATGGGGGATAGTAGACAAACCGTCGTCTATTTGACAGATTTTTTTTTGCAAAGCGGCTCTTTGAGCCACGCCGAATCTATGTTGTTCATCAATAATAGCTAAAGCCAGATTTTTAAAAGATAAATCTTTCTGAATAACGGCGTGAGTTCCAATAATAATATCTATTTTGCCTTCAGCAATTTTTTTCTTTAACTTTGCATCTTTGTTATTTCTTGTTAATAAACATATTTTTACATCTGATTTTCTAAGCATTTCTTTAAATGTTTGAAAATGCTGGTTAGCTAAAATTTCAGTTGGAGCCATTATGGCTGTCTGGTATTTTTGTTTTGCAACCACTAAAGCTGTCATAATTGCAACAATAGTTTTGCCTGAGCCAACATCGCCGTTAAGCAGGCGATTCATAGGATTATCTTTAGCTATATCTTGAAATATTTCCCAAGTAGCTATTTTTTGATGATCAGTTAATTTAAATGGAAGATTTTCAACAAATGGTTTAATTAATTTTTTATTAAATGGCAATTTAATAGATTTTTCTTCATTTAATTTTTGCTTTTGTTGTAAAGAAACCAATTGTATTAAAAAAAGCTCATTAAAAGCTAGTCGTTCGCGAGCTTTTTTTGCTAACAAAAGATTTTCAGGAAAATGAATTTGCCTAACAGCTTCAGGTAAATCCATTAAGCTAAATCTATTTTTTATCTGAGCAGGTAAGAAGTCATTGATTTGTTTTGTTAGAGATAGTAGGGGTTTTATTAAAAATCTTAAATAACGAGAACTAATTCCTTCTGTTTCGTGATAAATAGGGACTAATCGTCCAGTATGAGTAGTTTCCTCTTTTGCTAATTCATAAATAGGGTTAGAGAGACAAAGTGTTTTTTTGTAAAAGCTTAATTTGCCTGAAAAATTAACGATTTTCCCTTTTTTTAATGTTTCAGTTAAATATGGCTGATTAAACCAAGTAATTTTGATTGTGCCAGTGTTATCTTTAACTAGAGCTTCAGTTAAAACCATTCTTCTATGGAAGAGTCGTGTATTTTTAATTTCAACAATTTCAGCTTGGATAGTTGCTTTTTCACCTTCTTTTAATTCACTAATTAATGTTTGTTTGCTGAAATCTTCGTAGCGGTGAGGAAAATGAAAAAATAGGTCCTCTATTGTTTTGATATTAAGCTTGTTAAGCTTTTTCAAATAAGCAGGACCTACTTTGCTAATAGATTCTATCTTTGATGATAAGGTTAGCATTGGTACGCCCAGTAGGATTCGAACCTACGACTTCTTCCTCCGCAAGGAAGTACTCTATCCACTGAGCTATGGGCGCTTAAAACTTTAAATTTTTAGCTAGATTATCAATTGCGGATTCTTTATGTTTTTTCTCTGGTAAATATTTAATTAAAATTTTTCTAATTTCAACAGGATTTTCATCTCCTATCGGCACTTTAATATATGGCATAATTGTTTTTTTACTTCTTAAGCTTAATTCTTTTATTTCAGGAGGGTTGTAAAAAATCCAGAATGATCTTAAATTTTCAAATTCATAAAGCACATTATTTATTTGAATGCCTTTAGGTCCAATTGATAATTTTACGTTATCTGGTTTTTTTAGTGAATAGGTGAATATTAAGAAAGAGCTTATTGCAATCAGTAAACCAAATAGGAAGTTTTTTGTAAAAATAGCTATAATAAATAATATTCCGGCAATTATGCCTATGGTAATAAACCAGCTTTGACTATTCTTATAATACTCAAATTCAGGAGTTTTCCATTTCAAACTTGACTTTGACTTTTTAGAGATAGGTGATTTTTTCTCTTTTATTGGTTTTTTGGTATTTAAATTACTTGATTCAATAGAATCTTTAATCATTTCCTCTTTTTCTTTTAGATTAATAATATTAGGCATTATATTTATTATTTTTATGAGGTTATTTTAACACAATTTTATGCTTCATTCCAAGATACGTGAGTCAAGATTTTTAGAAAATACGACAAATACGATAATAATCATTGTTCTTTATCTACTTATTTCTTAAATAAATCTAAACACCTCTAATTTTGGAAGCTTTGACTATTTTTTCTATTGCCATAAAATAAGCAGCCGATCGCATATTTATTTTGTATTTTTTCGAACATTCCCAAATAATATCAGTTGCCGTATTTATCTTTATTAATAATCTATCGTTTACCTTATCTAAATTCCAATAAAAACGACGGATATTTTGTACCCATTCAAAATAAGAAACAATTACTCCTCCTGAATTAGCTAGTACATCTGGGATAATTGTTTTACCTTTTTTATTTAAAATTTCACAAGCCTCAAAATTGATTGGACCATTTGCAAGCTCTATAATCAATTCTGCATTTATTTTTTTAGCATTATTTTTATTAATCACATTTTCCATAGCTGCTGGAGCTAAAATTTCAACGGGTAATTCTAGCAATTCTTTATTGGAAATATCTTTACTATTTGCAAATCCAATCAGACCACCAGTTTTATTTTTATGTTTAATTGCTTCTTTTATATTTAAACCTTTGATGTTATATATTCCACCTTTAGAATCAGAGACTGCAACTATCTTGTATCCATCATTGGCAGCAATCTGTGCAAAATTCATGCCAACATTGCCAAATCCTTGCACCGCTATTTTAAATTTACGATTATTAAAATTTAATTTTTTAATTATATTTTGTAAAACAAAAAATCCACCTTGACCAGTTGCAACCTCACGACCTAACGATCCTCCAATTTCAATTGGTTTACCAGTTACTACTGCTGCTTCATTATAACCTTTAATAACACTATATTCATCCATCATCCATGCCATAATTTGAGTGTTGGTATTTACATCTGGTGCAGGAATATCTTTATTTGGTCCGATGAAATCAGCCATAGCTCGAACATAGCCCCTGGTTAATCTTTCTAGTTCTCCTTGACTTAATTTTTTAGGATCGACCGTAATTCCACCTTTAGCTCCTCCGTATGGTATATCAGCTACTGCACATTTTATTGTCATCCAAAAAGATAGTGCTTTAACTTCATCTAAATTGACCATAGGGTGGTAGCGCAATCCACCTTTAAATGGACCTCTAGTGTCATTATGCTGAACACGGAAAGTAGTAAAATTTTTTAGACTACCATCATCCATTCTTACTGGTACTGATGCTTCTATTATTCTTTTTGGTGCTTTCAAAATATCTAATTCATGACAAAATAAATTAACTCTATCAGTACAAATAGATTTTTTATAATTGTCATTAATTTTATTAATAATTTCGCAAGTCTTTTTTAGCTGTTGCAAACACTCTTCATAATTTTTTGACATAATTCTTTTGATTCAGTCATCTTTCTACTTTAGTGGATTTATCCGCTGTAGTTTTAATAAAAACTTGGCGGAGAGGGTGGGATTTTTATTCCGTCGAATGATAGGGCAAACTTAATTAATATTTTTATTTAGGAATATAATTTACTGTGTGTTCCAATTGCAACAAAATATATAGATTTTTCTTTTATTATTTCCTGAAATATTGCTCGCCAATTTGCGTTAATATTGATACTTCTGTACTTTTTTAATTTTCCACTAAGTTTATGATTATTTAAAATAGGATTGTGTGGATTGTTTATAAATATTTTTAACTTATTTTTAAATGCTATTTTAACTTTTGGCGAACATTTCTTAAACTCTTTAATGAACTTTTTAGAGTATTCAATTTGCATAAACTATTTATCAAGAAACTTAATTGCTTCTTTATTGCTCTTAAAAGAATAAAATTTCCTATCTCTTTTTTCTTTTTCAGATTCCTTTATAGAAGATAATAAATAATCGCTTGGCGCATTTTCGTTTAAAGTAAAGAGCACGGTTTTGCTACGAATAAGTTGTCTTAGGAATCCATTAATTGCTCCGCTTAAAGTCAACCCCATTTCAGCAGTAATTTTTTTGGCTTCCTTTTTAATTTTTGGATCTGTTTTAATGTTTATAATTGTTGAATTCATATTTTTGTTATTTATATTAATATATACTTTATATATACTAAGTATATATTCAACAATAAACAATGTCAATAGTTTATTTGGCGGAGAGGGTGGGATTCGCCCGGCATGCGCCGGGCGCCCCGCGAATGCTGGGGCGAACCTATTTTATGTATTCTGCGGAGAGGGTGGGATTCGAACCCACGGTGACATTGCTGCCACAGCAGTTTTCAAGACTGCCCCATTCGGCCACTCTGGCACCTCTCCATTGTATTACAGTAAATGTTTTTTAATAAATGCTCTACCTGAGCCAGATTTAAGATATTTTTCGAAATTAAACGCTTTATACCTATCTTCGGTCGCAAAATAAAAATCTAACTTTACTGGTAAACGATTTGCTGTTGCTACTACATGTCCTTTTTGATGTCTTTTTATCCTATCATTCAAATCATCAGTGCAACCCACATAATAACCATCTTTGCATTTTAAGCTATAAATATAATACATATTTATCCCGCTTTCGCGTGTCTACTGGCGGACTTCGTCACGCCGTAGCCACGCTTCAGCGTGGCGAAGGCGGAGAGGGAGGGATTCGAACCCTCGGTACCCGAAGGTACAATACCTTAGCAGGGTATCCCATTAAACCGCTCTGGCACCTCTCCGTATTTCTAACTTTACCATTCTGAAAAATCATAGTCAATAAAAAAAGGCCAACAGCGTTGAGTCGGCCCTCCCCTTTTTTCATTATGCCAAGATTGTTTTTACATAATCTATGGCGTCTTGTATGGTGATAATGAACCCAGCATCTTCTTCAGGAATAGAGATATCAAATTCTTCCTCTATCATCATAATCAATTCTACCTGATCTAGCGAATCCGCGTCTAAATCATCTGCAAAAGATGCTTCTGGAACTACGTCTTCTTTAGGGACGTTTAATAGTTCGCGGGTGATACTCTTTATTTCCCTTGCGATATCTGCCATTGTCAACACCTTGTACCTGATGGGTACATAGGTGACACCTTAGTCATTTTTATTGGCGTTTCATTGTTAAGTGAATTATGTGGTCTGTAGAAATTGTATTCAATCAACCATTCTGTAAGATTTCTATTAAATTGTAC
>Ga0222697_1000281_pt1 | contig 23261 bp, 25 predicted proteins | sample AntAcemetage1402_FD_179835 | JGI IMG/M metagenome (GOLD analysis project Ga0222697, IMG submission 179835) | Saline water microbial communities from Ace Lake, Antarctica - #1402 | ecosystem: Environmental > Aquatic > Non-marine Saline and Alkaline > Saline | place: Antarctica: Ace Lake... | reverse complement strand
TTTGATGTATATGTTTATCCAGTTCTTTGTCAATATCAGCAATGTGTTTCTTAAGCTGTTTTAAAGCCTGCTTATGAGATTTTATGATTAAAGCTACCTTGATAGGTTCTTTTTCATAAGCCTTTGACGCATTCTGTATAGCGGTGCTCTGTTTTGTGAAGCGTTCCCTGGCAGCTAATAATTGCCTGACCTTCTCGAGGATTTCATCTTTAGGCTTCCAGAGTCTTAGCTCATCACGGTATCTATAGGCATACTCAGCTATTTGCTTGCTGTCAACAGCATCTGTCTTATGGCCTACAGGATCAAAAGCACGTTTTACCTTTAAAGGCGCTTCTACGCAGACATTAAAACCATCTGCAGTAAGGTAATTGGTAATTGCTTTTGAATAAACCCCTGTTGCCTCCATGCAGATAATGGAGTTTGTATTGTTGATATTATTGCTCTTTAACCATGAGATTAACATATTAAAACCATCTGGGTTGTTTAAAATAGCTTCTTTGGTAATAATCGGTTTTTCAGGAGACTGATATATACTTGCGGCAAAGTCATTGCAGGCAATATCAAGGCCTATAAAATACATGTTATTTGACATAATGGAACCCCTTTCTTTGTTTGTGCCGAATAAACGATGATATGAACTGTCTCCATTAATAATTGCTTTAAAAAGCAATGGAAGCACTATTTAGCTTTAATCATCAAGGGAGCTGGGTCTTAATCGCAATATAAGTTTTACTTATGAGGAACCATAGACTTATTCAGCCCTCTATTCGGTGCTTAGGTTAATTCAAAGAACGTATGTTCCATTATATCATATTACTAACAAACAAGTCTAATGGAGGAGCGCCAAAGGCGCGATGAAGCAATCCCAAGGCTACAAAATTCACCAATAAATCTTACCAGGCTATCTCTTTATCTCTAAATCGCTGTTTAGTAAAGGACCTGTAGTAAATGGATACTTGGCGAGATTCTGCATAATAAATAACCCCCCATCAAGGCATTTACTAGGAACTAATGGGATTTAATAAGAGATAGGGTTTTAGAATTTAAACTTATGTTGAGGATCTTCAGCCTCGATTATTTTGCGAACAGCTTGAATAAAATTTTCTGCTGCCTTAAGAGCATTGTTTACCTCTGTTTCAGAAAACGAAATACTTACTTCATATGTAAATATATTTCTTTTTCTTCTCATCTTATCAAAATGCTGTGTAAGAGTTCTGTATTTTTCTCCGAATAGGTTAGCAGTAAAATCAACTACTGTTTTATGCTGATAGCCATCGGATGGTCTGTACCCTTTAAATAGCATAAGGGCTCTGCCTGCATGAAGCATAGCAGTATATGCAACAGTAAAAGCTATTCCCTGGTCTATTTTCATATTAGCCTTAGCAGCGTTTATCTCCACATAAGCCCTAGAAACCATCTTGTCTATGCTGCTAAAATTTCTTTCCTGTTCCTTGATTAAGCCTTGGCTTTCTGCTTTTTTGATAAAAATTTCATAGCTCATTTTTATCCCCTATCAAAAATATTTTTTTATTTTTTAAAAGGTCTTCTATAAATGAATCTTTTTGGTTTTTCTTTTTTTCAAAGTCTGTTTTTGGATAGATGCTATAATTTATATCTCTTTTTAGATCTTTTTCCAGCTTGTTAATTTGTCCGATAAGCAAGTCTTCATCAGGCTTACCTAGTATAAATAGATCTATATCACTTTTTGCATTCTCTGAGTTATTTGCATAGGAACCATATATAAATGCCGCATCAATCCCTTTTATATTTAGAAGAATATTTGAAAGGCTTGCTTTAATGCCCACAGTTTTAAATACTATACTTTTTAATTCATTAAAAAGAGGGTATCGCTTATTAAGGGAATAGTATAATTGGTTTCCTTTTTTATCAGATTTAAATATACCTTCTTTCTCTAAGGAGATGAGCTCTTTTCGAATCATTGAAACAGGCATAGCAAGTTCGCGCTCAAGCTCTCTTAGATAGAAGGCCTTATCTGGATTCGAAAAATATAAGCGAAATATTGCCTGCCTTGCTTTAGATTTGAAGATTTTTATTATATCCATAGTTGTAACCTTTTTACATTACAATTGTAACCTATTTATATAACAATGTCAAGCGAATTATTAAAATGAAAAGTTCGAATCCAGAGCGGCATACTATATAATGAAAAGTCTATAGGTAGTATGAATCCAGTCAGCCCAGCCATACTCTTTCAAGCACAACCTAAATCTTCGTCTAAAGCACACCAAATTTATCATAAAACTATAATTTACAAGTGATAACATCACAATATATATACAGTTTAGTCAAGGTATGATAATGTCTAAAAATGGGTGTTTTTGATGAAAAGTGTGCCAAAAGTATGCCAAAGCTAAATACCTTATTGTGGTAGTGAAGAGTCAGGAATTCTAAACCAGTGGAAAAACTATTAACGCCCAAACAGTTAGGTGAATTATTACAGATTAAACTACCTACAATATATTATTGGGCCCATATAGGCTTTATACCTTGTATTAAGCTTGGTAAATGTCTAAGATTCCACAACTCTGATATTCACAAATGGATACGTAAAAGATCAAGAAATGGTAGAATTACCCATAAAATCAGTATTTAATTCAAAATATATTAAAATACCACGAAATACTACTAAAATACTATTAACTACTAAAATAGTATTTCGTTGACAATAACTGAAAAATGATGTATAATTCAACTAATCGCATATATAAACAGATATAATTGAGGGAATAATATGAAAATACCGCAAAAACCACCCGATTGGCTTACTATTTTAAAAGCTAATCTTGACTCTATACTTAACAGCAAAAATTTTGAAATGCTTAATGAATTTATAAGAAGAGTAGAGAGAAGAGATGAGTATGTTAATTGGGATAAATTTAAATATCTTGATATACCAGAAGACATGCCCCCAGAACATGCATGGTCATATTTAAAACTTACAAGAAGTTCAAAAATGATGAAGACAGAACTTGTCGCTCAGGATTATGGACATTTTGAATGTTGTATTCCAGACAATTTTTTAAAAAATCTTTTGTTTATAGATAAATATACAAGTGGCCAGATATTGGTAAGCGAATCAACCGTTCATAAATCAGAGCGTAAAAAATACCTAACTAATTCTTTAATGGAAGAGGCAATTGCTTCAAGCCAATTAGAAGGAGCAGCAACAACAAGAAAAATGGCGAAAAGCATGCTTAGGTCAGGCAGAAAACCAACAAATCATGCTGAAAAGATGATATTTAACAATTACAAGACCATCATTAATATAGAGAGTTTGGTAAGTCAACCACTGAGCGATGAAGTGGTTCTTGCATTACATAGATCTATGACCATAGGTACATTAGAAGATCCTAAATCATGTGGTCGTTTTAGAATTAAAGACGATGAGCCAATACACGTAAGAGATGAAACGGGACAGATTTTATATGAACCGCCATCACCTGACAGAATACCTTCTATGATGAAGATTCTTTATGATTATGCTAATAATACTACCGAAGAACACTTTACACATCCAATGATTAAAGCAATAAATTTACATTTTTATCTTTCTTATATACATCCTTTTATGGATGGAAATGGTAGAACTGCTCGCGCATTATTTTATTGGTATATGTTAAAGCAAAGGTATTGGATGTTTGAATATTTAACAATTTCGCGTATATTTTTAAAAGCTCGGATACAATATGCACAAGCTTTTTTATATACAGAAACAGATGATTTGGATCTTACCCATTTTATTTCATTTCATCTTAAAGCTGTTACTATAGCAATTAAAAAATTGTTAGATTATATAAAAGGTAAACAAAAAGAGATGGAAGAGGCAGCTTATCATCTGAAAAAATATCCAGAACTTAATGTTAGGCAAAGAGAATTGATAAAAAATAGCTTTGACAATCCCGATACTCATTATACTATTGATAGTCATAGCAAAATTCATAGGATAACATACGAAACCGCACGAAGGGATTTTCTGTATCTTACAAAAATACAGTTGTTTGATAAAATAAAAAAAGGAAGAAAATTTTATTTTATACCCTCAAAAGATTTATATAAAAAAATAAAACGCATGTAAATGGTGCCTAAACAGTGCCACTCTTTACTAATTTACATCAATATCAATATAAGTAATATAGATAATATAATTTTGTAACATATTAACAAGAAGTAGGTTATGTCATAACCTATTATTTAACGGAGAGTTACAACTTTGTGCTTGCAAGACTCCCTGCCTCTCTGCCATGGTTCGACAAGCTCACCATTGGCGCTATAGAACAAGGTGTCCCGAGCGAAGTCGAGGGGGCCTCTCCGCCAGTTTTTGAGAAGTTTTATACCCGGGAAATAGAAGAATGTCAATAGCCAAAATAAACAATATTAATTGTTATTACGAGGTTCATGGGGAAGGCAGGCCGTTAGTTCTTATTGGAGGGTTGGCTAGTGACAGTCAGAGCTGGCAATTTGTATTAGACAAACTCAAAAAGCATTTTCAAGTTATTGTTTTTGATAACAGGGGTGTGGGTAAAACACAATATCCTGATGCGTCTTTTGATATAGCTGTTTTGGCGAAAGACGCTGTTATGCTTCTTGATTATCTTGAAATTGGAAACGCTGATATTCTCGGTCATTCTATGGGTGGATACATTGCTCAGGAAATTGCTATTACTTATCCGAGAAGGGTAAACAATCTTATTCTGGCAAGCACCGCGGCATTTACATCTGCAAGAAACAGGTTTCTTTTTACCAATATGCTAAAGATATTAGAAAAAAACATTCCGTATGATTTGTTCTTGAAGGAATTTATGTGCTGGCTTTTTACGCCTGAATATTTCGAGGATAAGGAGAAAATAGACGAATTTATAAAATATGCACTGAGTTATCCATATCGGCAGACAATAGATGGGTTCAGAAAACAGGTTGAGATCTACAACAAATACAGTTCTTATGAAAGATTGGATAGGATAAAGGCAGAAACCTTGGTTATTGCAGGAGAAAAAGATATTCTTATTACTCGTGATGATACCGAATTGCTTGCGAGTAGAATATCGAAAGTCGCGGTTAAATATATTGAAGGTGCAGCGCATTCGTTACCTATTGAAGTTCCGGAAGATTTTGTTAGCGAAATATTAGAGCGTTAGAGACTTTTTATCTTGGTGTCCAAAAGGTGCCCATACAATTTTTAAATTATGACACAATCTTAACACGTTGACATTTTCCAAGGTCATAACATCTTATAAATAAATCAATTACAACAATTGCGATCGAATTCCTGCCTCTCCGCCATGTACTTTTCGTAATAGAATCCCGAATTTTATTGAAATTCGCCGCTTTCCTCTATATAATAAGCTTGTTAAAAGAGAGATATAGTTAGGGGATATACCTTGCCCCTCCCAGCCAAACAAGAGAGGTTTCCCCTCATGAAACCGGAGAGGGGCCCCAGCTTATTTAAATAGGGATAGCTATCATAAAACGGGTTGCTGTCCCTATTTAGTCGGAGGTAGTTGATAATGCTGTATGAAGTGCCGTTAAGCAGGATCGATGAAATGGCGGATGCATCCGCAAAGGCGTTTATTGGTAATAATGACCCTATCGGAAATTTTATGTTTCAGAATGAGCCGGATTACCTTGTTTTAAAAAAGTGTTTTTTTCGTTCTCTGGTGACTTCCTGTTCTCCTAAGGCCGTAAGACAGGCTATATCTCCTGCTATGGAGACTGTAAGTATCTGGTTCCCGCCGGGCATGGATCACTCGGAAGATCGGGACGTGGATCCTTTTAATGTCCAAGATTTTGCAGATCCTGAAATCATAGGAAAGATGAAGGCGGTAAACGATGTTATCACCGTGCTGACCAAATATTTGGGTCAGGAGCCGCAGTGGTACCTGCATTTGGTAGCCGTATGCCCGCAATTTAAAGGCCAGGGGTATTCTTCACAACTGATCAGGCCCATGATGGCCAGGGCCGAAAGAGAAAAGTTGTCCTGTACCTTGATAACCCAGAGTATGGAGAATGTCCTGAAGTATGAACACTGGGGTTTTGAGGTGGTGAAAGAGATGTCTGTGCCTGATTCTCATGAGAAATTTTATTCTATGCGTAAGAATTAATCCCGTAACATTATGCGCGCAGGTTTGCTCTAGACAAACAACGGATGAGTGGCTTTTTGAAATCAAAGCCACTAAATTATTCTGAAAACATAGTTACGTAATTTTTAGCCTAAAATGGCCGGACAAAACGAACAAATTTAGCGGGGAATTACCTCTCTAAATCCAAAATATTCTTGATATGTTAAGGAATTAAGTCTATAATTGATTTTCTGAATTAAGAGAGGTTTTCTTGTAGCCTAATGGGCAAGGGAGCTATTCTTCATCATCCCCCTTATGTCTAAATATAAGGAGAATTGTTTGTTATAACACCAGTATGTTGGTATAATAATATCAATTGCATAATGAAATTAACGCCAAAAGTTATAAAAAGAAAAAAGAGGATGAATGAGGATTTTAACTGTTATTAAAGAGAAGGCAGTATTAGCAAGTCTGGTCTTTTGCATGTTCTTATTAAGCAGTGCTTTGGCGACCGCGGCTTCTGATAATATTCAGAATAATAAGGATATTGCAAAGCAAAGTGTTTCTAACGCAGCAGCCGGGCTTGGCGGAATTGCAGAAAGCGTCAAGGATAAAAATGAGCTTATCGATTTAATCCGTTCATTTGTAGAGCCGATTTGTTTTTATCCTGACAATTCAGGTTATTTTTATGTTTATGATTATGATTGTGTAAATATCGCTCATCCTGTCCAGCCCGCGCTTGTAGGCAAGAATCTCTATAACTACCAGGATTCTAAAGGGGGGTATGTAATTCGTGAGCTTGCAAGGACAGCCAAACAAGGCGGTGGCTTTGTTGAATATTACTGGGCCAAGCCCGGTGAAGAAGGTGAATATAAAAAGATAGGTTATGTTGAACCTATTCCTAACACAGATTATTTTATAGGTACAGGTGTCTATTTACTCGAAATGGCTGAAAGTAAGTAAATTAAAAAACTTGGATCAAGGAGCCAACCGCATAAAAGCTCTATAAGTTTTGCATGAGTGTTTTATAGCAGTTGTTTGCAGCCGTGAATTATATTTGGTATAATTACGTTAATAGTTCGTGGCTTTTTAGTAAAGAGGAGCCAAATGGACTGCTCTAAAACTATACCAGAATTATTAGCAGGATATTATTAAAATGCGCGAAGATTTAATAAATACAGCAGGCGGAAAAATCTGGTATTCTATTTACGGAGAGGATAAAAAGAGTATTCCCTTGCTTGTCCTGCACGGCGGCCCTGGATTTTTAAGCATGCCCGAAGTGATAGAGGAGCTTTCCGATCAAAGGGCGGTTTATTTTTACGACCAGTTTGGGTGCGGCAGAAGCGAACGGGCAAAAGACAAATCTTTTTATTCGGCAGAAAATTATGTTAAAGAGCTGACAGAAGTACGGCAAAAGCTGGGACTTGCAGAAATTTATTTAATGGGTTTTTCGTGGGGTACCATGCTCGCGTGTTTGTATATGTTGGAAAAAAAGCCCCAGGGGGTAAAAGGACTGATTCTTTGCGGTCCTTATTTAAGCTCACCTAAGTGGCATACTGACCAAAGGGATAATATCATGAGCATGCCCGATGGCTTAAGAAATACGATTGAGGAATCGGAACGAACCAGCAATTTCAGCGGTAAGTATAACGAAGCCGTATCGCAGTATTATAAAAAACACGTATGCCGTATTGACCCATGGCCTGCCTATCTTGAGGAAGCTTTCCCCAAACTTAATATGGATATCTATCTTGCCATGTGGGGTCCCAGCGAATTTACCATAACAGGAACTCTTAAAGATTATAATTTATTGCCGCGGCTCAAAGAAATCAAGGAGCCGGTACTGCTCACATGCGGTGACCACGATGAGGCCGGTGTTAAAACGGTGAAAGACTATCAAGAGGCTTTCACCAATGCTTCCATGGCTGTCCTGCCCGATGCTTCACATATGCATCATCTGGAAAAACCGGAATTATTCTTGAGGATAGTAAGAAATTTTCTGAGATGATATAGCTTATTAGAAGAGAGATACATTTATAACGTATACCAGAGCATAGGCAAACTGACCTTAAGACATTATGGGACAAGTATCGGACATATTAGGGTATTTATCAGAGGATAGATTCTTTGCTGCGTTTAGAATGACAGCGACCTCGTGGTTTAGAATGATAATAGAAAATTGCATACTTGTTGTATGCCGCTTTGCTTTGGCGTCATAAGTCATTACAGGGCAAGGAGTTTTAAAATGTTTGCATCTAATCCAAGTGAAGCAGACCAAGCCCCCCAGCTATATTTTTATGTCTTAGTAAATAAACAAACTGCAAAGTCAAAGTCAATGAAAATGAGCTTCTTCCTAACTAAACTGAAAAGAATCGGGGCAAGCATATTATTGCCCCTTATTTTTTTGTTTCTAATATCCTCATCTGTTACTGCGCAGGATAGCTATATAGCAGAGGTTAAAGATATTAGTGGCAGGGAATACTACCCGGCAGTTACAGGAGCCTTGCAGGGCGCAAAAGAGTCGATTTATATGGTAATGTACCAGGTCAGTCTGCGCCCTTACGATAAGGCCACTAAGGTTTATAAGTTGATAGAAGAACTAATACACGCCAAAGAACGGGGCGTAGAGTTAAAAGTTATTTTAGATCAAAATATAGATTTTCTTGTTGGGCAGAATATAGATAAGTGGACAGCAAAGGGAAAGAACGCCTGGTGCTTTAAGGTGCTTAAGGAGGCAGGCATAGATGTGGAGTATGATGATCTTACTACATATACACATGCCAAGGTTATAGTCATAGATAATGAGATTGTTATAATAGGTAGTTCAAACTGGAGCGAGAGCGCTTTTACTAAGAATGCTGAAACTAATGTGCTGATAAAGTCAAAGGGATTAGCAAGTGAACTCCTCAAATATTTTAAAACCATAAAGATAGATAAGGAGGCTACAAGCGCAATTCCAGTTCAAGAAGATGGGGTTTTTCTATCTTGGCAATTCCTGGAAAACCCTAATCTGGCAGGACGTATGTTGACAAGACAGAGTGAAAGGGCATTTGATCTATATCTATTACTCTTAAGAGAATTCGATGGCAATCCTGAAGGCAAGATAGCTCTTGGTTATGATAAGATAGCAGCTTCTTTAGGATTATACGACACTATGACAAGGATCGCTTACAGAAGGCAGATTATAAAAAGCCTAAGAAAACTTGAGCAAGATTATAAACTTATAAAATTTGAACCAGAATATAATAAAGATGCTACTATTACATTATTAAGTTATGATAACCCTGAAAAAACTTATTCAATGCCGAAAGGGTGGTATTTCCAGATACCGAATGATTATTGGGAGTATGGATGGGATAGGCAACTTTCGCATAGAGCAAAATTTTGCTATTTTATAAACTTAGCATATGTCAGTATAAGCAATTCAGCCCCTTGGTGGTTCTCCAGTCTGGATGTTTTAGCCAAACGTTTCAATATAAGCGAATGGGTTATCAGCAAAGGTATGGGTGAGCTGAGAAGCTTAAATCTTATTGATGTTGCGTATGATACCCCTAAAGAAGGCTCTTACGAAACCTTACTAGCTAAGTCCTATAAAGTCTTGCCTTTATATGATCCTGAATGGTTAGAAACAGAATGGGGTAGATTAGAACTGTCATATGGCGCAAAGAGACTAAACAAGGCAAAGGAATTCGCGAAAATAGTCTTTAAAGAGAACGATCCCAGGGTAGTGGAGGAGATAATTGCATTGATGGGCTCTCTTGGTGAAAAACAGGTAAAGAAAGCATTTGCCATAGTAGAAAAAAAGAGTGTAGGCAATTCGAAAAGATGCTATGCCTATGTAAAAGGCATATTGAAGAACTGGCAGAAGTAGATTCCCGCCATGAGCTCCTGCCGATAATCAAGGAGCGATTAGAATGCAGCATATCTGAGTTATTATTCCCAAATTCAAAGAATAAATTCATGAAGCAACGTCAGATAGACTTATTTAAGACCAGAGTTTTTAGGGGAGAAATTCAAAGGATTAAGATATGGACAGGACTAAGGGGCTATGCTATAATTTATATTAAGCTCGGAGAGAAAAAAAATGAAGAAATACAAAATCTTTGTAAGCGGTGTTCAGAAAGAACTGAAAGCAGAGCGCAGGGCTATAAAAGATTATATTCTCGGTGATACGCTTCTGTCTGAATATTTTGATGTGTTTTTGTTTGAAGACGCGCCTGCCAGGAGCAAGTCCGCAGAAAAGGCTTACCTTGAAGAGGTCAGAAAGAGCGATATCTATATAGGAATTCTTGGTGAAAAGTATGGTATAACAAGCAAAGCTAAAGTATCAGCAACTGAAGCTGAGTACAAAGAAGCAAAGAAAAAACATAAAACCATTCTTATTTATATCAAAGAGGATAGCTCTGCCGATAAAAAGCGTGAGCATAGAGTTCAAAAACTGATTAAAGAAATCAAGGATCCAAAAGTTGGCCACAATTATCGAAGATTCAATATGATGGATGAATTAACAGGTCTGGTTTATGAAAGTCTGATAGCCTTTTTAAAAGAAAAAGGCGAAATTGGTAAGGCAGGATTTGATCAGCGGGTATGTAATGGAGCGCGGTTTTCTGATATCGATAGTGCAAAGGTTAAGTGGTTTTTGAAAGTTGCCCGAAGCAAACACAATTTCTCTTTAGATCTAGATTTATCAATAAAAGACGTTTTGATTCATTTGAAGCTCTTAAAAGACGAAAAGCTTACAAATGCCGCAGTTCTGTTATTTGGTAAAAACCTAAGAAAATTTTTTGATCAGGTGAAAATTAAATGTATTCAAATACCGAGTACTGAGGTTGAGAAGCCGTTTACCTCGTACCATATCTATGAAGAAGAAAATCTATTTGAGCAGATAGATAAAGCCGTGGCTTTTGTGCTGGACGTGATTAAGTTTCCTGTGATTCAGCAGGCGCAAACAGTTCAGGTAGCCCGCCCTCGCGAAATTCCTATATTTGTTATTCAAGAAGCAATTGTTAACGCTGTAGCGCACCGTGACTACAATACGACATCGTCCGTTCAGGTGATGGTGTTCCTTGATCGTGTGGAGGTATGGAATTCCGGAACGTTGCCAGCAAATCTAAAAATAGAAGATCTCAAAAAACCTCACGCATCTCATCCGGGTAACCCTACATTGGCAACTGTCATGTATTTTGCTAATTACATTCAGCAGGCAGGATCAGGAACATTAGAAATGGTCAAGCAGTGCAAGGCAAAAGGATTGCCTGAACCAGAGTTCGTTTCAGAGCGAAATCTCGAATTTAAGGCGATACTGGCTAGGGATATTTATACAGATGATATTTTGGCAAAGCTCGGTTTAAATGACAGGCAGGTAGAAGCTGTTAAGTTTGTCAAAATAAGAGGACGTATTACCAATAAAGAATACCAGAAAAAATTTAACTTGAAAAAAAGACAGTCTACAGATGACCTTAAAAACCTTGAGATTAAAGGGATTCTAACGCGAGTTGGAACAACAGGCAAAGGAACTTATTATATTTTGAAAGGGGCGCTAAAGGGGCGAAAGGGGCGCCAAAGGGGCAATTATTGAATCCAAAACGTGACGCACTGAGTCACGGATTAAGCTGGGCGCATTATCGAATTTTAGTGTATTTTGATAGGTTAAAACGCAGAGCTACGGAGTATTCTTAGTGTGATTATTATGCAGGAGGCGAGAGATGACTAAAGATAAAATTCCTAATAGAAGATCAATGGAGAAGAGATCTGCAGTTATATCAAAATTATTTGAAAATAAAACCTTTGAATCAGAAGAAGAACTTGATGGTGATATGAATGCTGGCGAGCTTGCTCAGGATATAATATATGATGCGTGGGAGACAGAAAGCAGAAGAGAGCGTGTAAAAATGGCAAAGAAGGCCCTTTCTATATCGCCTGATTGTGCGGATGCATATAACCTATTAGCTGAAGATGAGGCAAAAACACCTGAAGAGGCAAAAGAACTGTATCAAAAAGGTATAGATGGAGGCAAAAAGGCGTTAGGTAAAGAGCTTTTTAAAGAGAGTAAAGGACGCTTCTGGGGATATATAAAAACCAGGCCATATATGCGTTCGCTTGCTGGCCTTATGGAATGCTTATGGGAGATTGGAGAGCACGATGAAGCGATCAAATATGCCAAAGAGATGCTTAAATTAAATGTAAGTGATAACCAGGGCATACGTTATATTTTATTGTCTTACCTAGTTAAAATGGAAAGGTACAGCGAGCTTGATTCATTATTAAATAATAAAAGATATAGAAACGATTGTGGTATAGACTGGCTTTATGCGCGCGCCTTATTTATCTTTATTAAAGAGGGCGACTCTGAAACCGCAAGGAAAGAATTAAAAGTTGCTCTTAATAGCAATAAGTTTTTCCCTGAATATATAACAGGCAAGAAGACTATACCACGTTTTCTTCCTGATTACGTGGCCGTTGGGGGTGAAGACGAAGCTTTTTGTTCTGCTTCAAGGTTTTTGCCGGCATGGAAACAGGTCACAGGAGCGATTGAATGGCTAAAAGAGCAGGTGGGAATACGAGAGTATGCTATAATTTAAGAAATTGTATACTTGTTGTATGCCGGTTTGCCTATGGCGTCATAAGTCATTGCAGGACAAGGAGTTTCAAAATGGTTGCACCTAATCCAAGCGGGGCAGCCATCAGTCTTCGCCGTGGTGCTTTCGCCAGGCTTCGTTTCTATTAACTGCGCCTGACTTCGCCCACGGCTACGCCTGATGGCTCCTGAATAAGGCCGGCGTAGCCTGGACACTAGTCAATGTATTGCAAAGGCGAAGCCGTGCCAAGCGGGGCAGCCATCCTGCTAATCAAACAAGAAAGGAATATATTATGACAAAAATACCCGAAGAAGTGAAAATAGCTATAGAAAAAACAAATCCTATATGCGTAGCAACTGTTAATAACGAATATATACCGAACATAATATATGTTACGTTTTTAAAATATATAAATGATACAACTGTTGTTATAGCAGATAACAAACTTGTAAAAACAAAGAGTAATGTCTTATCTAATCCTAATCTTTCCTTTGTTGTGCTTGATACTGAAACAAAAAAATCATATCAATTAAAAGGAAAAACAGAATATATGCAAGAAGGGAAAAAATATCAAGACGTTTTTAATTGGGTGCAAGAAAAAAGGCCGGATCTTCATCCTAAAGGTGCTTTATATGTAACTATAGAGGAAATATTTTCTGGGGCCAGGAAAATCGCATAAGGAAAAACATGGTAATTTTAAAGAGGTTGTATTATAGCGCCGCCTCTTTGTGCTGTACGAGCCTATCCTTCTATTTAAAAAAGGTTATGTTGTTCCAATCTCAATTCTTAGCCAATTAAATAATAACTTGTTCAAAGGCGAGATATAGCTAGTGGGTATGCCAAGCCCCTCAGCCGGTTTTATCTCGCAAACTCCAGAACGAGAGATAACTCAAGCCCCAATGAGTAACCCTTATTGGGGGTTTTTATGTCAGCACGTGTCAAAGAGTTGCAGCAAACTTTCACCCGCGCCACGCGATGTAACCATACCTGCCGGCCGGCAGGAATCCCAAAAGCCTAAAATCTCACAATAAATATAATTTGTTTGATTACGATTGCAGCAAAGCAATAGTGCTTGACATAGAAAGTACAAAGTGATAAAGTACAAATTATTAATGAGAATAATTCTCAATAAAAGGTGGAGTGTTGGATACGCATAATATAGAAAAATATTGGTACCACAATAAACTAAGTAAATATTGTTGCAGATTGACTAAGCCGCGACAGGTAATATTGGATGTCTTGTGCCATACAGAAAAACATTTGAGCGCTAAGCAACTTTACGAAGCTGTATCAAAGATATCGCCTGCTATAGGGTTAGCTACTATTTATCGCAATCTTGAATTATTGGTTCACATTGGGCTAGTTTCCAAATTTGATATAGGTTGCAGCCTGGCTATGTATGAAATAGCCAAGGACTTTGAGAATAATCATCACCACCATTTAATATGCAAAAGATGCAACAGCATAATTGATTATTCTAATTCTATAGATAATGAAAAAGATTTTTTAGAAAAGAGAGAAAAGAATCTTTCCAGGAAATATAATTTCAAGATTGAAGATCATTGCGTTGATTTTTTTGGGATATGCAATAATTGTAGACAAGATAAACAACATAAATAAAGGAGGTAAATAAAATGCCACGTGGAGATGGAACAGGCCCTTTTGGCCAAGGAGCAGGAACAGGAAGAGGAATGGGTAGAGGCGGCGGAGGCGGTAGAATGGGTGGTAATCGTCCAGGTGCAGGCCCAGCAGGTATGTGTATATGCAATAATTGTAAGTTGTCGGTACCGCATAAAGTGGGTATCCCGTGTTATGATATGAGTTGTCCTAAATGCGGTGGAAAAATGATTCGAGGCTAAAATATGACAGAACAGGAAAGAGCCCAGCAGCTCAAGCGCTTAAAAGAGCGAATGGCTTGCATAAAAAATAAACTTATTATTATAAGTGGAAAAGGCGGTGTTGGGAAAACAACAGTTGCTGTAAATTTAGCTTATGGATTGGCTGTTAAAGGCATGGATGTCGGTATTCTGGATGTTGATATACATGGGCCTAATATTGCTAAAATGCTAGGTATTGAAAGAAAGAAGCTTATAGCATCTGAATCCGGCATAGACCCTGTAGAGGTTTTACCTAATTTAAAAGCAGTTAGCTCAGCATTTTTATTAGAGAATCAAGATCAGCCTATTATTTGGCGAGGGCCGTTAAAGATGTTGACCATACAACAGTTTTTAGCTGATGTAAATTGGGGTAAATTAGATTATCTTATTATTGATGCCCCTCCTGGCACAGGAGATGAGCCATTAAGTGTATGCCAGCTTATCTCTGATATAGATGGAGCAGTTATTGTCACTACGCCTCAGGATGTTGCTATATTAGATGCCAGAAAGAGTATTATGTTTGCTAAAGAATTGAAGGTCCCTGTTTCAGGAATTATTGAAAATATGAGCCTATTTATTTGCCCGTACTGTAAAAAAGAGATAGATATATTTGGCGCAGGAGGAGGAGAAAAAACAGCAAACGATCTTGGCGTACCTTTCTTGGGTAAGATCCCGATAGAGCCTGAGATTGTAAAATTAGGAGATTCGGGCAAATCTTTCATTTCTGTTAAAAAAGATAGCCCAGCAGCTATTGTTATGAACAAGATAGTCTCCAAGATAGAAGAATCCTTAAAAGCTGATGAAGCATAATAATATATGCAAATGGTATGAAGCGTGCCCTCTTAAAAGTTTCTATGAACAGGGCAAGCTAGATAAGCGATGGATTAAAGATTATTGTTTTGGTAATTACTTAAAATGCGTTAGATACATAATGGAAGAAAACGGTTCCTATCACCCCGATAATATGATGCCTGATAGAACGATAGATAAGACGCTTTTATAAAATGAAAGCATAAAACAGTATTATGGATAAAGAAAAGCTGGTAAGGCCAATATTGAAATTTTGTCCTTTATGTAAACATTATTTACATAAAAAAAAGATAGATAGTAAAAAACGTTTAGTATGTAAAAGTTGTGATTGGATATATTATGATAATCCTTTACCTGTAGCGGTTTTTGCGGTCAGAAATAAAAATGGCGAACTTTTTGTGGCAAAGAGAAATATTGAGCCGGGTAAAAACAGATGGGCTCTTCCCGGTGGTTTTATAGAATCAAATGAAAATCCGGAAAAAGCTTGCTTGAGAGAGCTAAAGGAAGAGACCGGCCTAAGAGGTAGAATCAAGCGATTAATAGGAGTTTATATTCAGAATACTCTTTATTATGGTTCTATTCTTGTGGTTGCTTATGAAGTCGATGTCTTAAAAGATAATATATCATTAAACAACGAATTGAAAGAAGGAAAATTTTTTGATAAGAAAGATATGCCAAATATTCCATTCTTATCTCATAGAAAGATAGTAGATGAGTTTTTTAAAAAAAGACAGAGTTAGATCTGCAAAAGGAGATTACTAGATGCGCTCTTTTAAAAAAGTTGTGGTTATTGGATGTTCAGGCGCAGGTGCAATGGCGGCAAAAATGGTAAAAACTATTAATTCGTCTTTGGATGTTACTGTAATTCGGGAACAGGAGGAAAAAGGGCTTTTAACTAGATGTGCTACTCCCTACATTGCCAGTGGGAATGTAATGGTGGATCCTTCATATAAAGATGACGCAATTTTTACAAGTCAAGGCATAAAACTGGTAAATGTAAAGGCAGTAGGCGTAGATAGAAAGCTAAAAATTGTTACAACAGCAGATGGAACCAAATATCCTTATGATAAGCTTGTTTTGGCTACCGGGGCAAAACCAATAGTTTTTTCTATTCCGGGTATTGATTTGGCAGGTGTATTTACTCTTCGTACCAGTGGTGACGCAATCAATATCTTAAATTGGATAAATTCAAAGCGCGTGAAAAAGGTAATAGTTGTAGGTGCCGGAGCGGTTGGAACAGAGATTGCCTATCTTATTGCTCAGCATGGGCTGAAGATTATTTTTGTTGAGATGCTTGATAATGTTATGGCACGGTCATTAGATCAAGATATGGCCGAAGAGGTAGAAGAATATATTAAAACAAAAGGGGTTGATTTAAGATTGGGCCAAAAGGTTGAAGCGATTATTGGAGAACAAGAAGTAGAAGCGGTTAAATTTTCCTCAGGAGAAGAACTAAAGACAGAAATGATTATTATCTCAGGCGGCGTAGAACCTAATGCCGCATTAGCTAAAAAGGCAGGCTTGGAGATAGGAAAATTTGGCTTAAAGGTAAATGAGTATTTGCAAACTTCAGATAAAGATATATTTGCCGCTGGGGATTTAATAGAGTATAAAAGTTTTATTACAGGCAAACCTATATTCGGCCAATTAAGGCCTAACGCGGTAATTGGCGGCAGAGTAGCGGCAAAAAATTTATTGGGGTTAAAGGTGAAATTTCCAGGTTTGATTAACAGTTTTGCTACAAAATTTTTTGATCAGGCAATTGCGGCGGCAGGTATCACAGAGCATGAAGCAAAAGAGAATGGTATTGATGTAATTAGCGCAAAGCATAAATCTGCAAGCAAGCATTCTATGATGAGAGAGAAAAAACCTTATACTCTTAAGCTTATATTTGACAGGCAGACAAAAAAACTTATAGGTGGCCAGATAGTTAGTTTAGCTCCTTCACCTATCAAGCATATTGATCTTATCGCAATGGCGATACGTACGGGTTTAACAGCCTTAGATTTGACTACTTTAAGATGTGCCGGCCAGCCGGAGTTGTCACCTGATCCGGGGATGGAACCCATAGCGTTAGTAGCTGAAACTATTTACCGAAAGCTTTATATAGAATGATGTAATAACAAAGTTGAAAATATAATAGATAGTAAACCTGAAAAAAATGAGCAGATTGATTTCAAGATATAAACAAAGTATTGTTACCAAAAAAGGCGATAGGGGCTATACTTATGCGTACTCCGGCGATAAATTAAGTAAAGATGATTTAAAGCTTGAAACCATAGGGACAATAGATGAGCTTAATTCTTTTGTAGGCATGGCTAAAAGCTTGATTAAAGATGAAAAAGACAAAAATATTTTAGAGAAAATTCAAAAAGACCTATTTAATTTAGAAAGTCAAATTTCGGGGATAGGTTCTGGAAAGCCAAAAAGTAAGATTTCTCTTAAAAATGTGCAGTATTTAGAACAAATAATAAAAAAAATAGAGAAACGATTTCCATTTAAAGATTTTGTATTACCGGGGAATAGCGTGGCCTCTTCAGTATTATTTATTACCTGTAGCATTACAAGGCGCATGGAACGTAGAGTAGTAGCTTTAGAACATAAGGAAAAGTTTAAGGCCAAAAATATTTTAATTTTTTTAAACAGGCTATCAGATTTAGTATTTCTATTAGCTTGCAAATATCACAATGAATCTTTATAAATTTTTAGGGAGGTGCTAAAATGCCATGGGTTGATGTTGAAAAGTGCACAGGTTGCAGAATTTGTATGGAAAAATGCCCGGTAGATACTATTTCAATCGAAAGCAATAAGGCGAATATAAATATGGACAACTGTATTCGTTGTGGTACGTGCCATAGCGTTTGCCCTCAAGAAGCGGTGAGGCATGATGGTGAAAAAATACCAAAAGATGTAGAAGCAAACGTGAAAATGGTGAAAAATTGTATGGAAGATTGTGCGCAATATCTTAGAGATATTAAAGAGAAAGACAAATGCCTGCAGAGGATGAAAAAGTATTTTAACAAAGAAAAGATTGTCGCAGAGAAGACTTTAGAAGAGCTTGAAAAATTAAACTAAAAGGAGACAATATTTATGCCTATTTATGCGTATGAATGTAAAGATTGCGGTGAAAAATTTGATTTATTGATAGGAGTAACTTCTGAGAAGACAGAACTTAAATGCAAAAAATGTAATAGTAAGAATATACAAAAAACAATAAGTTCATTCAGCGTAGGGAATAAATCCAGTTTTTCAGGGCCAAGCTGTCCTACGGGCACATGCCCTACCGGCTGATAAGGAAAAAAGAGATGGATTTTGAAAATAAGCCTAAGATGATAACATTTGGTCCAGTTCCTTCCAGACGGCTCGGACATAGTTTAGGTATCAATAATATACCGCCAAAAAATTGCAGTTATTCCTGTGTTTATTGTCAATTAGGTAACACCTTAGATATGTTGGTAGAAAGAAAGGCATTTTATAAGCCAGAAGAAATCTTAAGAAAAGTAAAAATAAGGATTAAAGAGGCAAAAGAAAAGAGCGAACCAATAGATTATTTAACATTTGTGCCTGATGGAGAGCCCACTTTAGATATTAATATTGGAGATACTATAGAGATTCTTAAGCCTTTAGGCATCAAAATAGCAGTTATTTCAAATGCCTCTCTTATATGGGATGAAAGTGTGCGAAATGATTTATATGGAGCCGATTTAATATCTTTAAAGATTGATACAGTAAGCGAAAGTATTTGGCATAGAGTTGATAGGCCATACAAGACCCTAAGGCTTAATAGTATATTGCAAGGTATATCAGAATTTTCCGATAATTTTAATGGCAGCTTAATAACAGAGACCATGTTTATCAAAGGCATGAATGACAGCACAAAAGATATAAGGAGCGTTGCTGATTATATCGCTGGTTTGATGCCTGCAAAGAGTTATATTTCCATTCCAACAAGGCCACCGGCGGAAAAATGGGTGAATCCTACAACGGAAAGCATAATAAACACCGCGTATCAGATTTTTAATGATAAACTTCTTAAAGCGGAATATCTGATTGGATATGAAGGAAACGCGTTTGCTTTTACAGGAAACGTAGAGGAAGATTTATTAAGCATCACATCGGTACATCCAATGAGAGAAGAAGCGGTAAAAGAATTTTTAAATAAAGCTAAAACAAACTGGGAAGTAATTGAAAAATTGATAAGCGAAAACCAATTAACAGAATTAAATTATAGACGTAAGAAATTTTATTTAAGAAAATTAATAAAAAGATTTTAATATTGATTCCAGCTTAGCAAAGGAGATTAAGATGTGGTTTGGCATTGGAAGAGGCAGAGGCAAGGGTGGTAGGAATTTTCGCAGAGGCAAGGCGGCAGGCGGCATAGGGGCAGGGAAGGCCCCTGTCAATTGTATCTGCCCTAATTGCAATATGATAATACCTCATCAGCTTGCATTGCCCTGCTTTAAAGTAAAATGTCCCGGGTGCGGGTCATATATGACGCGTCAATTTCTCTATTAACAGGAAGATTTTCGTTAGATGCTATGAAAAAAGAACAATATAATATTAGTAAACTGAAAAAAGGGCAAAGAGTAGCTTTTATCGCGGGTTTTGTGACTTTGTTTTTAGCTATTATAAAAGTTGTTATAGGCTATTTTTTTGGTTCAAAGGTACTGGTTGCCGATGCTTTTCATAGTGCAGCTGATCTTCTGGCCATTTTTGCTTCTGGATTTGGGCTTTGGCTGGCATCTAAAAAAAAGACAGCCAAGTTTCCTTACGGTTTATATAAAGCTGAGACGCTAGTTACTCTCATAATAGGTGTTTTGATATTGTGGGCAGGCGTAAATATATTCAGAGAAGGTTACCATAATCTTTTTAATATTACCAACATTGAAAAATTCCCAATTTTGCCTATCAGCGCATGCGTAATATCGATTATTGCGGCATATTTTATTGCAAAAAAAGAGAAAGCAGTTGGCAGATTAATTAACTCTCAGTCTCTTACGGCTAACGCGAAAGAGTCTTTTCTGGATATATTTATATCAATGGTTGTTTTGATAGGTATTGTGTTGGCTTACGTAAAGATTCCTTATGTAGAAGGCGTTATTATTATATTTATCTCTCTACTGGTTCTTAAACTAGGCTTGGAAAACGCATGGATACCTCTTTTGATTTTAATGGATGCTAATTTAGACCCTAAAATGCAGTCTAAGATTGAAGAAAAGATAAATGAGATATATGGCGTCAAAGGTTCTAGCGAAGTTAAAATACGACAATCCGGCCCGTTTAAAATGGTTGAATGCAAGATTGAGACATCTCCGATGCTTTCATTATATAGAGCGCATGAGCTGGCAGACAAGATAGAAGATTTTATTACCGGATATTATGAGCATATAGAATCTGTTTTTATTCATGTTGAACCGTCGAAAAAAAAGACAGTTTCTGTTATAATCCCGGTCAAAGATATTAATGGGTTAGCTTCTGTTGTTCATGGCCACTTTGGTAGGGCTCCATATTTTGTTATATTAAAATTTGATGATAATAATATAGAAATAGAGGATTTTTATTATAATGAATTTTTGGAAGAGAAAAAACATATAGGGATTAAAGTTATTAAGGCCGTGATAAGGTATAAATTGGATCTATTGTTTACTACGCAAATCGGAGAAATATCTTTTTATATGTTAAAAGATAATTTTGTGGATATTTATAAAGTAAAAGAAGGACTTACAATAAATGAAGTTATAGAAAAATACAGGGATAAAAAACTTGAATTAATTACAATACCAACACACCCTTTGGAAGAGTCTGAGTCAGCAGCGCTTTAAAAAAAGTTTATACCAAGTCAAATTTTTAATGTTACTTATTATAAAAAGATGAAAAATTAGTATAATTATGTTACAAATCAAATTAAGGATTAATAAAATGGAAATAAAGGCAATAGATGCAGATTTTGAACAAGAGGCACTAAAATCAGATACTTCTGTTTTAGCGGGTAGTCTCACCTAGCCGCATAAATCTCTAGTTCCATAGGGAGAAATACAGATGATCCTGATTAGCATATTTAGCTGCTCACCCATTTTATTACAATACCAACCATGACAAGAAAAATTACAATTTTTTTCCCAGTTTTGGTAATTATTTTTTCAGTATACTCTTATAAATATCCTCAGTTTTTTATATCCATACAATCTTTAATAATCCCTCTTCTAGGTTTGATTATGTTTGGCATGGGGGCTACTCTTACATTTGATAACTTTGCCTCTGTGTTCAAAAAACCTAAAATAATTCTATTAGGCACAGGAATGCAGTTTTTGTTAATGCCCTTAATAGCATGGTTAATCAGCAAGACGTTTAGACTTCCGCCGGAATTCTTTATAGGTATGGTAATCGTCGGTTCTTGTCCCGGAGGTACCGCTTCAAATGTAATAAGCTATTTGGCCAGGGCAAATGTCGCGCTTTCTATAAGTTTGACGCTTACTTCTACCTTACTTTCTTTTTTGGCTACCCCGTTTCTTACGTGGGTATATATTGGGCAAATCGTGCCGGTTCCAATCTACAGTATGCTTATAAGTATCTTAAAGATTGTTATTTTCCCTGTTATTCTTGGGGTTATAGTTAATACTTTTTTTGGAAAACGCCTGGTTAGAGTTAAGCACCTTTTTCCGTTAATTTCAGTAAGCGCAATAGTTCTTATAATCGGGATTATTATAGCGCTAAATAAAGAAAATATTGCTCATGTAGGATTATTGATAATAGCCGCAGTTGCCTTTCACAATATTATAGGTTTTTCAAGTGGTTATTGGCTCGCTAGAGGTTTAGGATTTGAAGAGAGAGATTCCAGAACTATAGCAATTGAAGTCGGTATGCAGAACTCTGGCCTGGGGGTTGCCTTGGCAGTTAAATATTTTTCTGTTATTTCAGCTTTGCCCTGTGCCTTGTTTAGCGTTTGGCATAATCTTGCCGGTTCTTTTTTAGCAGGATATTGGGCAAGGAAACGGAATTAGAATAGTTGATGAAAAGGCATATAGCCGGATTCTTGGATAGCCGTTGGCCGCGTTATAGTCAGATTATGATATAGATGGTGGAGGCAGCAGAGGGAGAGGGCATTTAAAACATAACAATATTGTAAAAACATACAAAAAAGAGGCCGAGCATGCCGGAATTTGGAACACCATTTTTAGGATTGGCAAAGGACAGAAAGTTAACTAAGGGCGAGCTTATTCGCGCGATTCGTTTTATGATTGCCGCGGAGTATGAAGCGATACAGCTTTATATGCACCAGTTTAGATAATGCTTGACATGGCAAAAGCGAAGTGATAAAATATTAATGAGAATAATTCTCAATAAGAGGTAAGAGGTGAAGGCGAAAATGACAAGTTTATCGGATAAAGAAGCATCCTGGCATTATAGCAAATTGAGTAAATATTGCTGCAGGTTGACTAAACCACGGCAGGCTATTTTAGATGTTTTGAACTATACAGGAAAGCATTTGCATGCCGAACAAATTTACAAAGCTACATCCAAATTATCTCCCGATGTAGGATTAGCCACTATTTATCGTAATCTCGAATTATTAGTCCGTATCGGCTTGGTTTGGAAGTTCGATGCAGGTGATAACAAAGCCAGGTATGAGATAGCCAAGCGTCCAGAAGAAGGCCATCATCATCATTTAATATGCAAGAAGTGCAACAGTATTATCGATTATTCAGATTCTATAGATAACGAGAAAGATTTTATAAAAGTGAGAGAAAAAAATCTTGCAAACAAATATAATTTTAAGATTGAAAATCATTGTATTGATTTTTTTGGCTTGTGTAATATAATACTCCCCAAATTTCATACCAGTGGTTAAGATAGAAATATGATATAATAGCAGACCTAACCACAGGAGGATTTGAAATGGGAAGCATGAGAAAGTACTT
>Ga0222697_1000279_pt1 | contig 23434 bp, 19 predicted proteins | sample AntAcemetage1402_FD_179835 | JGI IMG/M metagenome (GOLD analysis project Ga0222697, IMG submission 179835) | Saline water microbial communities from Ace Lake, Antarctica - #1402 | ecosystem: Environmental > Aquatic > Non-marine Saline and Alkaline > Saline | place: Antarctica: Ace Lake... | reverse complement strand
GGCATCAAGATATGGCTCTAAGGCATCGTATTTATAATTTAATTTTGGTAGTTCAAACATATTTTTATTTCCCTTTAATATTAATGAATAGATATTATAACATACGTTTGAATATTATCAAAACAAAAAAAATCAGCCCACCGTCGCTAAAGCTATGGTGGGCTAATTTGAGGACTCTTCTATGTCTAGAGACATCATGCATCTCCTTTCCTCTTAACCGTCTACAACGAGACGGTGTGCTTTTTGCAATAGGATTCCCCTGAAATTTATTAGGCTCAACATATTTACACCTTAAAGCGAGAAAATTCCTGCTATGGGCTGTAAAAAATGTCATTAGGGAAAGACCTGTGGTATCCGCAATATTTACCCAAGGGTAAATACGATTAGGATTCCTGAAAGGTATAGGTTGTCGAAAACCTATCAGCAAAAAGCTTATATATATTATAGCTCTAAAATAACCCAAATTCAATGATAAATTCTTTTGCTTATATTAGCTATTCACTACTCTAGTTATCAACAAATTGTGCACTAAAAAAGCACCCAATTAATACTAGATGCTTTTAGCTAAATTACTAAATCAAAGATGGTAGAAAAAACAAAAGTAAACCAAGAATACCCACAAACAGAACTATATTGATTATTGTAAAAATATTATTAAGCTTGGCGATTTTTTCTTTTGACATACAAGATTAGTCTCTATCTTCAAAAACCATTACTTCATCTATTCTTTTGTATTCAAATAACTCATCTTTATCAAAAAATCTTTTTAATTCAATTTTTGCTGTCTCTATACCATCGGATGTGTGAACTAAATTATTCTGAACTGAAATTGCTAAATCACCACGAATAGTTCCTGCGTCAGCTGCTGCTCCCTTAGTATCCCCAGTAAGCAAACGCACACTTTCTATTGCGTCTTGACCCTCTACTGCCATTATAACAACAGGCGAAGCCTTCATAAATTTTTTAAGACTTTCAAAAAAAGGCTTATCTTTATGGTGGGCATAATGTTCATCTAACTTAACATCATCAAGAACTGACATTTTTAATCCAATGATTTTCAATCCTTTATATTCAAATCGACTAATAATATCTCCAATTAAATTTCGATGTAATGCGTCGGGCTTCATTATTACTATAGTTCTCTCTGGTGTGCTCATATATTAATATATTAATTACTTATTTATCGCTGATTTAATTTTTTCTAAAACTTGAGAAGGAGTAAAATTTGCCTTAATAAGATAATCTGTTGCTCCTAATTTTTTACCCTTTTCCATATCTTCGTCTTGTCCTAAATTAGTAAGCATAAATACTGGGACATCTTTGTATTTATCAATTTCACGCAACGCTTTCAAAACAGCAAAGCCATCTAATTTGGGCATTATAATATCAACTAATACGATATCAAATTTGCCTTGTTTTGCTTTTTCAAGACCTTCCTCTCCATTTAGGGCTGTTTCAATTTCAAAACCCTCTTTTTTGAATTTTGTACTATACATTGAGGCAAGCATTTCCTCGTCCTCAATTAGCAAAATTTTTAGTTTTGTGTCTGTCATAATAAGGATATTGTACCAAATTTTACGAAATAATCAAGACCTACTTTAATTCCACAAATTCCCCATCACTTACAAATCCAATATCCCCTATTTCGTCAGTTCTAAAAATTGTGACGCCTCTATCTATCAAATTCTTTAGCACTCTAAAAGAAGGATGACCAAATTTATTATCTCTACCACATGAAATAATTGCAACTTCTGGCACTACTGTGTCTAAAAATAGTTCTCCAGAAGAAGACTTGCTTCCATGATGTCCTGCTTTTAAAATTTCGGATTCTAGATATACGCCAAATATCTCAACTAGCTCATCTTCGGTTTCTATATGGGCATCCCCAGTAAACATATAATCCACTTGTCCATCAGAAAACTTTGCCACAATAGATGCTAAATTATTGTCATCAATATCTTTACCTACAAAATCTTTGTTTGGATAGATAATATCCATAATAGCTCCATCGCCAAAATCATATATTTGCCTGGATGATATATATCGCACAGGTATTTGTTTGTCTTTTACAACTTTCCACATTTCCTCATATATTGAACTATTGTGAACTACTCCAGGATCGAGTAAAAGATCGACATTATACCGCTCAAGAACTGATACTAAACCACCAATGTGGTCGGCATCGGGATGAGTGGCTATAACCATATCTAGCTTTCTATCAAAAAAAGATAAATTACGTCCCAAACGATCCAAGACTTTATTGTCTTTTCCTCCATCTATAAGAATATTCTGCCCATATTTTGTTTTAATTAAAATGCTATCTCCTTGCCCAATATCTAAAAAAATAACTTCTGTCTGGCTTGCTCGGGCTTGAATTCCAAAAAACATAATCACTGTCAAAATCAATGAAATAAAAGTCACGCCCGCAATAAGTATTATTATTTGTTTTAAATGTTTTAAAATCATGCAATTTTTATCTTTTTATTATACATCCACACTCCCCACCAAATAACCACATACATTGCAACCATCAAAATCCAATGAAACCCTCCTAATTCAATAGATGCGAATTTCAAGGAAGATAATATCTCTGCAATTTTAATCATGTATTCTAAAAATAACCACGCTGGCCATACTATTATCTGACCAATTGTAATAGATACCATTCCTACTACCCCTGCTAAGAATCCAAGAGCCATTGTAATAGGAATAGCTGGCAAGATAAGAATATTTGCTAATGGCGCGACAATTGATAATCGTCCAAATTGATACAAAATTAATGGCGTAGTTGTAATAATTGCAGACAAAGTTGTAACCAAGGCCTCTTTAACTCCAAATAATTCTGGAAGATGTTTTGTGTAGTTTTGAAATATTGGATTAATATACACCAATCCTACTGTTGCTAAAAAAGATAACTGAAACCCAGCATCAAACATTAAAATCTTTGGATTAAAAAGAAGCATAACAAATGCTGTAAACACCAAAGCATTTGTTGCTCTTGATGCGCGCCCTAGCTGGCGCGCCAATAAAACAAAAATTCCCATAACTCCAGCTCGAACCACGGACGCTGTTGCGCCTGTCATAATTACAAATATGACAATTCCAGAACTAATCCACCAGAATGCACGCTTTTTGTGCACACCAAGCATCTGCAAAAATCCAATTATAACTGCTGCTATGATTGTAATATTTGATCCTGAAATTGCAATAATATGAGTTGTTCCTGTCCGATTAAATGCTTCTAAAAGATACTCTGGAATCCCTCTGCGTGCGCCCACCAAAAGCCCAGCCAAAAATGCAGAATGCGGCTCTGAAATAATCTGATTGATTGTATCCATAAAATATGTTTTCACTACAAATATGCCTGCCATTACTGAATTTCCATGCCCTGATTCAATTTTTTTAATTTGACCTCTCCAACACACGCTATAAATATCATACCTAGCCAAATATTTATCATAAGCAAAATCCTCTATTTGCTCTGGCTGTTCTATGGCACACGAAATTTGGATTAGATCCCCATATTGATATTCTGGATATAAATTTGTTTTTACTAGCAGGCGACCGTGCGTTCGACACGTAGAGACGAGGCAATGCCTCGTCTCTACGTGTTGTATTTTCACGGTTAACTTCTGATGATCTAGCCGAACATCTGGCTCCATGGCAATCACGCCTTTGACAACAACATCTTGTCCATTATAATACGCAATGTGATTAGGATTCTCCAAATTTGGTTGAGCTAAAACCATGCGCCCAATTCCTAAAATAAAAAACAGCCCGCAAAGAGCTATTGATCTGTATTTATAATGCGACCAAAATATAATTAAAACAACTATATCTAAAAGCGTTAATCCATATACATATATAAAATTAATTTCAAAAGAAGACACCACGCCCACTCCCAAAACAAACGCAAGCAAGCACAATAAAAATATTTTTGATTGAGAAACCTCCATTTATTTATTGTACTACAAAAAAACAAAAATTACTTTTGTTTAAAAATCCATTTTATATATGATTCGCTAAAAGCATGAAGATCTCCATCAAGAACAGAACCCACATCAGAAGTTTCGATTCCAGTCCTATGGTCTTTAACCATTTTATATGGATGAAGAACATAAGAACGAATTTGTGAACCCCATTCGGCTGATTTAACATCCCCGCGAATTTTACGCTCTTTTTGTTCGCGATCCTCATCTTGCTTTTTAACTAAACGCGATTTAAGAATTTTCATTGCTGTTTGTTTGTTCTGCTGTTGAGATCTTTCATTCTGGCAAGTCGCAACAATTCCGCTTTCCTTATGAACAATACGAACAGCGCTATCAGTAGTATTTACAGATTGTCCTCCGTGCCCTGATGCGCGAAATACATCAACACGAATATCTTCGTCTTTAATATCAATGTCCTGAGTATCTCCTAAATCTGGAATTATATCTACAAGAGCAAAAGATGTATGGCGCATTTTTTCTGCATCAAACGGGGAAATTCTAACTAAACGATGTACCCCTGTCTCGCTTTTTAACCATCCATATGCTCTTTTACCTTGAACTTCAAAAGTAGAACTTTTAATTCCTGCTTCTTGGCCAGATTGCCTTTCAATAATGCGCGCCTTAAATCCATGCTTATTAGAATATTTCAAAAGCATTGCTTCTAACATTTCCGCCCAATCCTGCGCATCAGTTCCTCCTGCTCCTGCGCTAATTGATACAATAGCGCCTTTGTCGTCAAATTTGCCTTGGAAAAAAACAAAAAACTCAAGCATGCTAAACTCTTGCTTGAGTTGAATTAACTTTTGCTCTAATTCTTGCGTTAATTCTTTATCTGTTTCAATTGATAAATCTGTAACAATTTCTAAATTATTTTGAACTTGATTTTGAAGAGAAGACCATTTATCTATTTCTTCGGATAAATCAGAAAGTTTTTGTGTGAGTTCGGTTGCGCGAGCTTGGTTATTCCAAAGATTGGGATTCTGAATCTCTTTTTCTAATTCTATAATTTGTTCTTGTTTTTTATCCAAGTCAAAGAAACCTCACTGTCTCTGTGATTTTTTCAGAGAGCTCTTGAAATTGTTTAATAATGTCATTCATATTCTTAAAGATAACTATTCCCTTTCAACTAAGATAACTTCAACTTCTATTATATCACCTTTGTCATATATTTTTAACTTTACATTCTCGCCTGGTTTATATTTATTTAAAATATTTGATAAACCTTTTTCTTGTGTAATCTTTTCTCCATTAACTTCTAAAATAATATCATTTTCAACTAATCCAGAAATATCAGCAGGAGAACCAGGCACAACAGCTAAATCCGTCATTCTATTTCCACGAACAATTAAGGCCCCATAGTTAATATCTTTTATTCCATTGGCTTGGGCAATTTCTTCGTTGAGTAAAATATACCTGACTCCAATAAATGGACGAACAATTCTTCCGTACTCTTTAACACTATCTATTACACTTTTTACGCTGTTAATAGGGATAGCAAAACCAATAAGCTGGCCCTCTCGAGAAACTGCAGTATTAACCCCTATTACTTTTCCAAATAAATCTAAAAGTGGGCCACCAGAATTCCCTGGATTAATTGCTGCGTCTGTTTGTATTGCTTCTTCTATTACTTCGCTAAATCCAGCACTGTCGCCTGCTACAACTCTGCGGTTAATACCAGAAACAATTCCTTTTGTTACTGTGTTTTGATATTCTCCTAGAGAATTTCCAATTGCAATAACAGTTTGTCCTGCCTGCAATTCATCGGAATTACCTAAATCAAGAACAGGAAGGTTATCAGCCTCAATTTTTATAATAGCAATATCATTTAAATCATCGCGAGCCAAAACCTGAGCATCATATTTTGTTCCATCATTAAGCACAACAGTATATTCCGCGTTTTCTCTATCAACCACATGTCTATTTGTTACAATCATCCCATCTGTTGTTATTATAAATCCGCTTCCACCTCCAACTTCCTGTTTGCCACTTGGCGGAGATTGATAAGAAGGATTCCCAAAGAAAAAGAAATCATCAAAAGGCGAAAAAGGACCTGTTCTATTATATAATTCCGAAAGATCTTGAGTTACAATTATACTGACAACAGCAGGAGACGCCGATTTAACAGTATCTATTGTGGCAGAGCTTTCAACAATCATTTGCTCCTGTTTTTCAGCATTCTGATTTTGAACTTGATCTACTTGTAATGTTGTTGATAGTCCCAAACTATTTGCAATTTGAGGCCACAATGTATCTTGTGCCCAGCTTGAAGAAATAACACCAACAACGCCTCCGGTAATTCCACCTAAAACAATACTTATCACTATAACAGCAATAAACATCTGTTTTGATGATTTTGATAATTTATTTATGTCCATTTGTTTATTTCCCTAATAATTTATTTAAAAAACTGTTTCCTTCGATAACTGTTTGTCCTGTACCACTACCTAATAAATCAGAATATGTACTAAACGCACCACTAAGCAAAGGAGGAAGATAAAGTATTGCCAAAATAATAGGCCCAACAATTATAATTATTTTTACAATGCTCAATATTTGAGCAAAAAGAATATACTTGCGAGTTTTTTTTGTGTATTCATGAATCTCGCGAGTTAATTCAAGATTTTCTTTCATTAATCTTTCTATATTTGAATTTGGCGGCATCTTTGTTATTGTTTTTTGTGTTTTTATTTCTGACATAATATTGGTGCGATACTTTTTTAGAATTATTAAATATTTTGTCATCCCGAGCGAAACCCATGTACTCATGGGTGAAGCCGAGGGATCCCTTTTGAGACGGAAGGGATTCCTCCACTACACTGATGAGTACATCAGCTCCGGTCGGAATGACAAAATAATTTATTAGGATCGCTTTTTCTTTTTCTTTTTTCTTTTTTTCCCAACTAATTTATTAATTTCTTCATAAAATGTATCAACATCAGTAAAATCTCTATAAACAGATGCAAAACGTATATACGCGACCTTATCTAATTTTTTTAAATGTCGCATTATTATTTCTCCGATTTGGGAGGTTTTGATTTCTGATCTATTAAGAGCCGAAATACTTCTCTCAATAGAAGAGATAAGAGCCCGCAATTCTTGGGTGGATGTTGGGCGTTTTTCAAGAGAACGAGCTATTCCAGATTCAACTTTTTCCCTAGAATAAGATTCGTGCTTGCCGTCTCTTTTAATAACAGAAAGATTTAATAATTCTGTTTCTTCTCTTGTAGAAAAACGAAAACTGCATTTTTCACATTCACGCCTTCTTCTAACTGTATTATCTTGCTCAACAAGCCTAGAATCAAGCACTTTTGTATTTTCGTTCTCACATGCCGGGCATTTCATACTGGTTATTAATTTAATTCATCTTTTTTCTAATAAATGCTGGGATGTCTAATTCTTCTGATTCCTCAGCTTCTTTTTCTTCTTGCTTTGTTTCTCTAATAGCTGGTTCTGAATCTATAGGACTCTCTTCATTTGTTTCTATTTCTTGATGCTCAATAAACATATCCGGCTTTCTATCAAAAGTGTCATCGCTAATTGTAGATTCTTCGTGATGTCTTGCGATTGGTTCTGGATTCATTCTTCCTTTTCCTTCAAACCCTGTTGCAACAACTGTAATTTTTACTTCATCTTTCATTTCTTCGTTTATAACCGCTCCAAAAATTACCTTGGCATCATCGTCAGATGCTCCTGTGATAATTTTTGCTGCTTCATTAATTTCGTACATAGCTAAATCACTAGAACCTGTAACCGTAAAAAGAATTCCACGCGCTCCATCAATAGACATCTCCAAAAGAGGGCTATCAATTGCCGCCTTAGCAGCATCTACTGCCCTATTCTCTCCATTGCCTCTTCCAATTCCCATAAGAGCTGACCCAGACCCGCTCATTATTGCCTTAACATCCGCAAAGTCAACATTAATTAATCCAGACACTGTAATAACCTCTGAAATACCTTGAACACCTTGACGAAGTATGTCATCAACAACCGAAAAAGCATCCATAAGAGATGTTTTCTTATCTATCACTTGGAGTAATCTATCGTTGGGAATGGTAATTATTGTATCAACCTTCTCTATAAGCTCCTCTAAACCGGCCTCAGCAATGGCACGCCTTTGCTGGCCTTCAAACATAAATGGCTTAGTAACAATAGCAACAGTTAAGGCGCCAAGATCTCGAGCAATATCAGCAACAATAGGAGAAGCCCCTGTTCCTGTTCCTCCACCCAAACCACAGGTAATAAATACCATGTCAGTATCTTTAAGAATCTCTTTAAGTTCGTCCTGTGTTTCCTCGGCTGACTTGCGTCCAAGGTCGGGATTCATTCCCGCGCCTAATCCACGTGTTACGGCTTTACCAATATTGAGTTTTGTTGTGGATTTATTATGATGCAAGGCCTGCGCATCAGTATTAATAGCAACAAACTCCACACCCCTAATCTTCTCTTCAATCATTCTATTGACAGCACTGCTCCCTCCACCTCCAACACCAATAACCTTTATTTTAGCAAAGGTCTCGATTTCTGGTTTGATTTCCATACGATTTATCTATTACTTACTAATTTTGTTTTTCTTGTTTTCGGTATCACTGTCTACAAAAGGCTGACCCGCCTTTGGTAGACTATCAAATTTTATTTTTATGGTTTGAAAATTCTAATTATAGATTTAATTTGCGTGCTAATCATACCAAATCCTTTGAATCCTTTTATTGATGAGCTAATTGAGCTACTCCCTGAAATTTGATTAGCATGCGCCCACAAAACCAAACCTATTGCAGTTGTAACTGCTGGATCGTTAATTTTTTCTATGGCACTATCAACTCCAGAAGGAAATCCAATTGAAGCAGGTAATCTAAATTCACGTTTTGCAACTTCGCAGATTCCTGGAAGCTTGCTTCCTCCGCCTGTTAAAACCACACCAGCTGGTAATTTTCCTGATCTGTTAATTTCTCGCAAACCCTTATCAACCATATTAAATACTTCCTCTACTCTAGCTTCAATTATTTCTGATAAATACTTTCTAGAAAATGTTCCTTCTTCTTGCTCGTTAATCTGCCTGATTTCTATTTCATCTTTTGATCCTTCTTGAGCCCCACGTGTTGATCCATATTGTATTTTAATCTGATCTGCTATATCTATATTAGTTCTCAATCCTATTGCAATATCATTAGTAATGTGTCCAGAACCGACTGGTAGCACATTAACAAGAATAATATCCCCCTCTTCAAAAACTAAAACACTTGTTGTTGCCGCACCGATATTAACAAGAGCAACTCCTAAATCTTTTTGTCTCTCTGTTAAGCAGCTTTCTGAAGAAGCAAGAGAAGCAACAACTAAATCATCTATATTAATACCAGAAAGATTAACTGCTTTTGTAACATTTTTAATATGCGTTGTTTGTCCTTCAATAATCTGCGCTTCTACTTCTAGGCGCACTCCATTCATTCCAATAGGATCTTTTATATCTGTTTGGTTATCAATTAAAAATCTTCTTGGTAAGACATGCAAAATTTCATAATTCGGAGGAACACTCACTGCTTGAGCTGCCTCCAAAACTCTACCAACATCATCGTCATGAATTTCTCCATCTGCGCGAGCAACAGCAATAACACCCTTAGACTCTTGCGCAGTAATATGGCTACCAGAAATTGAAATCACTGCATGGTCGATTGCAAATCCTGTCATCTTTTCTGCACGTATTCTAACATCTGTGATTGCGTCAACCACTTCTTCTATGCTTCTAACTGTCCCTTTTGAAACACCAGCCGAAGGACCTTGAGCCAAACCAATAATATTAACTTTATCATTGTCTTGCGACAATTCAGCAACAGCCATACGGATGGTGTCAGAGCCAATATCTAATCCTGCAATTATTTCTGGTTGAGACATAATAACAAACTACTTAATAATCATCTAAAGTATACTAAATAAGCTCCATTTTTTCAATGGATAGAATTGTCCACATTTTGAACACATGTAGTGTTCAGTAAAAATAGTACTGTATAAATTTTGTGTTCAGCAAAATTACACCGTTTTAATTGGATTATTTAAGTAATGGCTCTATATATGGCCAAAAAATAAATATTCCTATTATCACAGCACCAATTGACGCAAGCATAACCAAACCAGCAAGAGCATCTTTTATCTCACGAACAATATCTTTATATCTTGGTTCTACAAGATCTATAACTCGCTCTAAAATTGTATTTATTCCTTCTAAAATTATTATCGAAAAAATAATTGCAAGAACAACTATTAATTCAATGCGGTTAATCTTAAACCATGAGGCCGCAATAAGCACAAGTATTCCGGTAACAACATGAATACGAATACTTGTCTCGGCAGTTATTACACTAACAAACCCTTTAAAAGCTCTGCTGAATTTTTTTATGATAGACATATTATTTTGTTAGTTTAAAACTTTTTTAGCCATGTTCTCCATTTTCTGTTCTTGTTTTGTTGATTGGTGGTCATACCCCAAAAGATGGAGCATGCCATGCACAAAAAGATACCCAACCCACCAACTGAACCCAACGCCAATAGACTCTGCTTCGCGCTTTGCAATTTGAGGACATATAACAATATCTCCTAATTCTTTTTTTTCAGGTGATACAAAAGAAAGAACATTTGTTGCGCGCGCTTTATTACGGTATTTGGAATTAAATTTTTTTGATGCAGCAGCACTTACAAAAACAACACTTACTGTTTTTTGTTTTGTTTTTCTCTTGAACAATTTATTTATTCGCTTTGATAAATCATTAATAACCGCCTTCGGCATTCGGGCGGTCTTAGAAACTTGATTAACAAAAACTATATCCATATTTTAAACAGGTTCTGCTGGGTCGATTGGCGCGTCTTCTGCTGGGTCGATTGGCGCGTCTTCTGCTGGGTCGATTGGCGCGTCTTCTGCTGGGTCGATTGGCGCGTCTTCGTTGCTATTAGTATTCCCAAATTCAAAATTCTTATAAAAATATTCAAATACTGTTGGCCAGTTAATTTCTTCTAATGTCCCTTTATTATATGTAAGAATATACACAAGACCATCCTTGCTAGCATAAAGAGTCATTTTATCGGGACTCCAAACAGCAGGCCTAGATGCTAGGATGGTAATATCAAGCTGAACATTCTCTAAAGAAGGAGATTGTCCGCGATACCAATCAACAATTGGAGTGTTGAGTGGATTTTCTTCTATTAGTATTTCAAAAAATTCTTCAGTATCAGAAATAAAGAGAACTTGCTTATTTGTCTGGTCAAGTGAATCCGCAAGCCACTGTGTTGGATAATCAACTTTGTATCCATAGGTTTCGTTTGTATAAGTACTAAATACATCATCTTCTTCAATAGTTACTCCAGCACCCATGCTTGGGCTGTATCCAGAAAATATTTCATCTTTATCCATATAAGTATCTTCATCTGAATCAGCTGATGATATACTTGTTCCAAATAATACCTCTTCTTTATCTGTTAGGCCATCTGAATCTGTGTCAGTACTTGGAATAACATCTAATATACCAAAGTTAGAATCATCTGGTTCTTGATCTTCTTGCTTTAAAACTACGGCAATAGGCCCTGTTGGGAACTTTTCAAATGAAAATGCATATCCAGCAACTGTTACTTGATAATCCTCAATTTCCTGCCATCTTGTTCCGCGCAAATATACTGGATACATATCTTCTTTGCCCACGCCTTCTGGCTCATTTGCAACAGAAAGTTCAAGAGATATTGGCTCGTCAAACGTAATTGCAACAGGATACAAAGAATAAATTCCGCCCATTATCAATTCATCTGATGATAATCCTAAATCTTCTTCAGTCAGAACAGTAATTCCCATGCCTTGTCCATATTCTTTAGTAATTGCGCCCGGAATTGTCATACTTAATATGCCAGCAAGCTGATTTAACTCACCATAGCTTTGCACAGAAACAACTTTATCTTCAACTTCCTCCTCTTCGTCTTTGTCTTGATCCTGCGAAGTAGAATCACTAGGTGTTGTGTTTGATGAAGGTTGTGATGTTTGTGTTGTTGATTGCTGGTCTAGAGTGTCTTCGTCTGTCTCTTTATCTCCTGTAAAAAATACCAGATATAAAATTACGCTTAAAATCAATAAAATCAAAATTGAGCCACCAACAAGAAGTAATAATTTTTTACTAGAGCCAGATGATGCTTTTGATGAACCCACTTGGGGCAAATATTGCTGCGGCATAACAGTAAATTTTTCATTAGGCAAAACAGCAGTTTCAACAACTGCTTGTTTTGGTTTTTTAGATGCTTTTTTTATCTTTTCTTTGTTTTTTCCTTTTCCTAGTCCAAACATAAATGTTATTTTATTTTTCAAAATTTAATAATTTTCCAGATCCATTTGGATCATATCCATTTTGAACTTCCTCTCCATCTGAATATCCATCTGAATCTGAATCCTTATTTACTGGATCTGTTCCAAAAATAGCATACTCTTCCCAATCCGAAAGACCATCATTGTCGCTATCAACCAAACGAGGATTTGTATTGATTTCATATTCTTGGGCATCGCTTAATCCATCTTGATCTGTATCTGTTTTAGCAGGATCAACAATTGGATCCAATACTCCCTCTATTGATTTATCTGTAAAATCTTGGAAAAAATTTCCACCAGTGTCTGAATCATCTTCTTCGCCCTCTTCTTCCTCTGTGCTTCCAGTAGGTTCTGTTTCGGGTTCATTTTCTACTGGTGCATCTATTTCTGGTTCATCTGGTAAACCCAATTCTGGGACTTCGACTGTTGGGGTTTGGCTACTTTTAAATAACACATATCCCACTCCAATTATTATAATAAACACAACACTAACTACTGCTATTATAATAAACTTTTTTGTTGAGGATTTTTCTAGAGATGTTATTTGTGATGATGGCACGCTTGGAGTTAAAGCAGTAGCTGGTTGCAGCTTTCCACTTGCTAAAGCTGTTGGTGGACCTGGTTGCGCCGATGACGCGACTGGGCTCGCTTGAGGTTTAGCTACACCAATAGGAGCAACCTGTGCTTTAGGAGCTTTATCTGTGTCTGAAAAAATATCTTCAGCCCCGCCAGTAGGCTGCACCCCTTCTGAATTTTTATTTTGATCTTCAAACATGTTACAATTTTATTATACCATAAAATACCAAAAAATATAAATTATGGATATACTTTTTGATATGTCTTATTTATGCACGAAAATCCGGAACCATCACCCCAATTAGTTCCAATAAATACATTATCCCAATCTGCCACAGAACCATATTCTAAGTTAAATCCAAATGTTGATGTAGTGCTATTGGCTTTATACAGATAAAACTGAGAATCTGGACTAGTATCACACTTATATTGTGGACTAGGTAAAGTTACCAAAGGATCCCAACAAGTAGTTTGGTCTAGTTCAAATCTACTTGCACAAACAATATTATTTGATTTTGGATCCAAAGGCATTGTGCCACCTAATCTAGGGCCTAAAGTCTGACTCCAAGAATCCCAAGTACTTAATGACATTCCTTTTTGAAGGGTGCCTGATTCAAGCTCTACGGGAAATTGTTTATTACCTATAAGATCTGCGACATAATATGCGTCATTTACCCTAACAAGATCCCTGCGAAGTTTTTCTTTTTCTCCTATATCAACATTAACTAAAAATCTCCAATTTCCAACAAGTTGATTATAGATATTAATACTATCTTCGTGTGCTTTATCGTTTATTGAAATTAAATAAATATTATTATAAATAACTGAAGATGCATGATTTGGAGCATTTACATAAATTGATCTACCATCTTGAAGCGCATCAAATCTATCAACAAAAATTGATGCAGGACTTCCTTCTAAATCACTTTGATTGTTATACCAATTTCTAATTGAAAAATATTCTGGATTTACAACACAACTATATGACCCACAATCAGCATCATCAACGCATGCGTCTATATTCCCTAGAGCTATCTCTTGTGGAGTCATTCCTCCTGCACACCACTTAACACCAAGAACGCGCACGCTCATTACATCAATTCCTCCTCCATCAATAGGGCTAACACATATACCTTTTCCTGCTGGGTCACAATCATAATTAGATGCGCATATGTGGCCTTTCTTCTCGTCAATTCCCTCTTTGCATACTTTTGACCATGGCTGAATAAAAAATGTTTCTTTTATTAATCCAGGTACGACTCTATCAGCTCCTGCAGTAGTAGCTCCAAATTCCTTTAATCCAATACATCGTCCATGCTTATCTCCTGATGTATCTTCACAATCAGAATCTATGTTACAAAGTGCTTCGTTATTAGTGCCACCAGCGCAATGCCCAATTTTAGAAACAGTTGTGTCGCCTATTGGTAGCATTGGCAAATCATCGTCAGTTGAATTTTTATCTCCTCTGTCTCTACAATAAAATGTTGAAAAATTAGTTTTTGGGGTTTGGGATGTAAATCTAGGATCGCCTGATTTATCATTAAAAGCAATTCCATCAGTGGACATGGAAGCTGGCCACGGATTTTCGCACATAAATACTCTTGCTTCTGTTGAGCCTGTAATTGAAGAACCATCAACTGTTGATGTAATTATTGCGCTTCCATTAGCTACACTTCCAGTAATTGGCCCTACATTATAATAATGAAAATCCTGAGTGCTGGGTGTTGCTAAACTCATAACAGTAATGTCCGAAGTTTCCCATGTATAAGAAGGCCCTGGAACTAAATATAAATTCATTACTTCATATGCGCTAAGCGCCCTGTCGTAAATGCGTACTTCATCAATAAGCCCAATAAAACCACGATTAGCGCTAGGATAATAATTACCAATTGCAAATGTTTCTGCTCCATATATGTCATTGCAACTAGATGCTGATTCTGTAATCTTTTTTGAATCAACATATAACTTTGCTCCTTGAGAATTATAAGTATACACAGCATGATGCCATTCATCATCGTTGTACACAGTACTAGATATAACTACTCCATCTCTATTGCCGCCATCCTCACAAGTAACCCAAGCACTTAAAGCACCATTAGAGCCATTATATACTAAGCCCGCGCCATGATCGAGATCGCCTGATGAATCAGAAAATTCTATAATGCGAGGATAATTTATGCCTCCGCCCGGAGATTTAAACCAAGCAGATAAAGTAACTTCGTCTTTAAAATCATATTCCATTTCCCCTCTTACCCTATCGGTTGCACCGCCAAATAAAATTGCTTCTCCTGATTTACCTACTTGCCCTGCTGTAGCAGTGCCAGTTGGATTTATCTGAGCATCATAATCATTACCTGATTGGTCAAAAATATCATCACCACTAACATATTTATCGTTAAAACTCCAATATCCAACTAATCCTCTTGGAGAAATAATTGGCTGATTATTTTTTGATATTAATTCAACAGAAAATACTTCTTGATTTCCAGCTGCTACCGAATCATCATCTGTTTCGCAATTATTTCTTCCTGCGCAAGAAAATACTGGAGAGCTTGGACTTATACTTAAATGATCAACATAGCATTGCGAAGCATCTACCACGTCAACAACCTTAAAATCAATTTCACAACTAGTAATATCTTCTACTTTTTTAAGTGTTATATCGTCAAAATATGCAATTTTTGTATTATCTCCTTCTATTCCAAGTTTAACCTTGTACTCATCTCCATCTATTGTGTCTAAATAAAATGAATGTTCTTGCCAAGTATCAACTGCTGCTCTATCTGTTTTTAAAATTACTTCTCTATTTTTAAGATCATAGATAGCAATATATGTATATAAAACCCCGTCAATTGTTGGTATATAAGAATATCCAGTTATTTTGTAGGTACTTCCATCACCTGTAAATGCGGTTGATGGTTGAACATAAGCGTCATCAGCATTTTTTTCTACTTTCATACTTGCAATACCCGATTTAAAAGCAACTATATCTTTAGCAGTAGTCATATTTGTAGCACTCCAATCAATAAGAGCACCGCCGTACTCGATCTCCATATCTCCATTTACTAATTGATTAGTAATATTTATCTCCTCACACACATCCCCAGTATGGGATCCCATATCTCCTTCGGAAGTAGTTTTAAGATTAGTATCTAAGACAATTGTATATGTTTCGCCAAATGCAAAAGGTTCTTTTGGAAGAAATTGTAATTTAGAAGCTGAAGCACTTGATTCTGCGCCTATTATTCCTTTAAGCCGATTTCCACCAGAATCTTCTACAAAAAAATTACTAAGTAGAATTTCGGCAGCATCAAGCTCTTCAGTAAGATTCACACCAATACTTGCTAAATTCAATTCCCCTTCTAAATTAACTTCTACAAGCATATTAGGACAGGCTAAAGCGGTTTGGCCTGGAGTATATGTTTTAATAAACATATCTCTTGCTCCTGGCAAACGAGCAGGATCAGTAACTGTAAATATAATAGAATTACTATCCACAGTATTGCTCACAACTTTAATTTGCCCTATTCCAATTGCTGGATTATTAACTACTCTTATACAAATACTATCGGTACTCCACCCTCCAGATGGACAAGTGCTTAAAATCTCTGGGCCAACAACTCCATCCATAACAATAATATTAGCGTCAAAATCAGTTAGTGTAATATTATATTTAGTAGGATGATCTGGATTAAAATCGGTAAAACTTCCAAAATTCTGACCCTTAATACCAACAACACTATTATTTTTACCTCTAACAGGCGCAAGTTTACAAATTCCAGGATATATATCGGTATCAACAGTAAATTGTGGGCCTGTTGATGTTGCGTGAGGGCTCTCTGTTGTCCTAACAAGTTCTACGGGATTTACAGCAAGCGGGGTTGCAGAATCCACTTCTGCAATAACCTGCGTATTGCTCCAAGTATTTCCGCACATAACTTCATCGGGCTTTGATGCTTTAACACTATTAAACTCAACCTTTCCCCAATCATTGCCAAAATAGCATCCATTAATAGTAGCCCATGTTTCTGGCTCTCCATTGGATGGAGAAATAGATGTTATTGTTGGGTCGCATATACCTCCAATACAAGCTGCCGTACACACACCATCTATATTGTTTACTTCGCAATCACTAGAAACAGTTGCTCTGCATTCAGGCCTTAATGTAGCTTCTGCGCCATTTATTATTCCAGAATATTCTGTGCATATCCACACTGGCCGCTCTGCTCTATCGTTTTCAGGGAACGAGGCAACCGAAGCAGTTGCTTTTTCTGTTGTTGCCGAAGCCACAACATTAAGCAATGGTTCGTTAGATCCAGATGTGCAATCATATTCTGCGGATGTTGTTGTCTTTACAACATCATTCCAGGTAAAAGATCCACTAGTAATAAGTTCTTGTCCTGTTCCTGAACAATTATCAGCAGGTGCATATGCTTTGGCCTTAAAATTATAATCCCTATTTTCATACAACAACCCATCATTAGGAGAAACTACCACCCTGTCTGGAACGCATTGAGTAAGCCTTGTATGGAACTTCCATGAATATGAATCATTTATTCCGTCATTATTTAAATCAAAATTAAGATTATCAATCTCCCTAGATGGGTTTGAATCTGACATTATTCCGCTAGCGCCACCATCAAGAATAACACGATACCATTTATCTCCTAAAAGCGTTTTATCAATTTTTGCTACATTTGTATCTATAAAAAAAAGATTAGATTCCACATTAAGTACTGTACCGCCTGCCCACAAACAATTTTCATCAACACATTCTATCATTAATATCTTTCCGCCTGTTATATCTAAAATATCTTTATTGGTTGTAAAGCTAATAACAGAATTAGGACATGCCTCTTGGCATTGGTTGCGAGGAGTTGAATCAATAATCCCAAATCTATCTGGTTTTTGACATAAACATGTTATTGGTGAACATTCAAGACTACTACGGCAAACTGAATTTTCGGGAGACGTACATCTTATTGGATTAGGCGCAACTGGATTCAGAATATCAGTAGGATCTATTGAGCATGGCTCTCCAATCTCACCTGAAATATCAAGCGCAACTCCATTTGAAAGAACACTGTTAATAGTAACAGTAACTAATCCATCAATAGAAAATTCAGGAACCTTTGTTCTAATACTTGTATCTGACCATAAATCTGCCGCAGGAAAACTAAGCAAAGTAGAAACATCTGTAGGTTCCTGATTAAATGAAGGATTAAATGTAATGTAATCATCGGGTGGTAAGCCATATAAAAGATTCCTACCACTAAGCACAACTTCATCATCCCAATAACCAGAACTTGGCCTAATACCATAAAGACAAGGCCCAATATAAGAATCAGAATCTACCCAAAATTTAACAGTATTGCTTGGCAATTCTGTTTCTTTTGTTCCATCTCCATCAATATCTAAAAACGAAAAAACATTAACATCAATATCTAAATCAGTGTCTTGCTCCAAATTTCCTATTGCACGCAAATCTTCCACATCAGCAACAATATAATCATCATCCCAATTAGGAACACTTGCCCATCGTATTCCATCCTTACCTGCTCCAATTTCCCAATAATCTATATATGTTGAGGTTACAACATCGCTTCCTCTATTTGATCTAAATAATGGCTCTGTGGCATGTTCTTCAAGAGTTAATTTTGAATATATACTAGGATATGGGCTCACAGAAGGCCCACCTGAAAAATGCCTACCGCGAATAGTAATGCACTGGCCCCAAGCTCCATTCATAGGACTCATACTTGTAATATATGGTGAATACGCGCAATTATCTACAGACACAACATTAAATTCCCATTCATCGCCAGCTGAATTAAATGTTATTGGTGTTGCATCGGGATTGGTCTTGTAGGTAACTTTTGGATTATAAGTATCTCCAACTGTAAGCCAATTAGAATCCGGCATAAATTCATACATTCTACAATATTCATTTGGATTCGCAGGATCCCATCCACCAGCAGGCAAATCTCCACCATCTTCTCCATTTGGCATTACTTGCAATGTGGTGCGCTCTGCTATATCTGCTCCACTATCTACCAAACCACTCCCAACAGCACATGAGTCATTTACAATATTGTACATTGAAGTCCTAAACTGAATAAATGTTTCTGAAGTTGGACAAGTATTAGCAAAATTATTAGGAGGATATGTGCCTTGTACTCCAGCGGTTTTGCCGTTTGTTTTAAAATACCAAGGCACTTGAGCAACCATGTCGTTATTACAAAGATCTTTAATTCCTGTAACTGTAATCTTATAACGCTTATATGGATCAAAATGGCCTAGAAGTTGATCGTGTGGAGCAAGATATGTATCTTTTAAACTAAAATAAATTCCGTTATTGATAACGCGAACATAAAACTGATTTATAGGAATTTGGCTTCCTCCATCTTCTTCGACTATAATATTTGTTTGCCCTGTTTTAAAAGTATCTCCATCTAAAAAACTAGTAGTTTTAATTGGTTCTGAAAATATTAAGCTAAATGTAATTTTTCTATCTACATTCTGGTCTTCTGGAGTAATTTGCGGATACGCTGAAACAAAAGAAGGTTTATCTGAATCTAATTTATTGGTTGTATTAAATTCCCAAGAATAATATGTTCCTTCATCGGTGCAAATACTACTAGGACTATTTAAACATTTGCTTAAAAATCTCCCAGAAACACCTTCTAATGTTTTTGGTATATGAACTTCAAATCTGCTATTTGCTGGCCATTTATCTCCTTCGAATTGAGCAGGAGTTATATCAATAATATTACTTGCAGATTCAATCTTAGTTAACATATCAACTACAGGAAATACAGTTGTCGCGTTTTCTTCAATTTGAACTATTTTTAAAGCATCATCACCCGGCGCAGTTTGAGCAGTTTGAACTGTTGGCTGAATAAGCATTTCATTAAATATTGAACCAACACTACTGCAAAGATACACATCATCATAAGAACCTAATGGGCCATCATGAGTAGTTTGAAATGCTTTAATTTTAAAAGGTTCAGACCCTACTGGTTGATATTGGCAAGTACATGAAGCAGAACATGTTAATCCAGATGCGCACATGCTAGGCACTCGAACACACGAAGTTGCACTCGACGAACAAGGTGCACCTATCCCGCCACTTCCGCCGCCTAAAGTAGCGCCTCCAAGCCTACTAATAATAAAAGCCGCAATAGCCCAGCTTGATAAAATAATTACTAAACCAATAACAGCCCCTAGTAAAATCTTTTTTGCTTTTTCGATTTGATCAGCATTGCCTCCAGCAGTCATCCAAAGATAACCAGCATACAAAATAATAATAACAGCAAGAATACCAAGAAATCCAAGAGCAATATTAATAATAGATGCAATTAATTCTTTTATATCTCTATCGGTTTGAATACCAACACCAGTAAAGCCTGAATCAAGTCCATAGTTGCTAGCAACAGGGCTTGCAACTTGCGCATTGGCTTGTGATGTAAACAAAAAATCCCCCTTCGCCAAGGCTACGGAGGACGTGCCCGCCATTACAAGACAAGCCAAAACCCCAAGCAAAAAGGTTGCCCTCGCCTTAGGAGAAACAATTTCTAAAAAAAATTTGCGCATGTTAAATTATTTTTTGTTATTTTTGATTTTCGATTTATCTGATGCTTTTTGTATAAGAGAACCAAAAAGCCCTGCACCCTTTTTGGTAAGCTCACCAACTTTTGACTCGATTTTTTTGGTATCAAGTCCTGCATTTTGAGCTGCTTTTTTAACTTTATCCCTATTCTTTTTTCCAGAAACAGGAGTTAAAAGAGCGGCAGCTAACCCACCTAAAAGCGCACCAGCTAAAAATTTTGATTTTGACATATTTATTTTATTTATCACTTAGAATGTCTTTAACCATAGTACCAACCTCATCTCCGCCTGCCCTGCCTTTTACTTTTTGCATAACATTTCCCATTACTTTGCCTAAATCTTGCATATTAGATGCTTGTGTTTCTTCTATAGCTTTTTCAACAGCATCTTTAATTTCTTCTATTGTGAGCTGATCCGGAAGATAATTTTGCAAAAAATCTGATTCTTGTTTTAACCTTTCAACTTCTTCTTTTCTTTGAGCTTTCTCAAAAGCCTCAATAGATTCCTTGTGTTGTTTAATCTCTCTTTGCAGTATTTCTACCACATCTTCTTCGGATGCTTCGCCTTGTTTTTCGATTTCTAAGTTCTTAATTGCACCTCTTACTAAACGCAAAATAGAAAGCTTTTCAGCATCCTTGCTTTTAAGTGCTTGCTTAAAATCGTTATCAAGTTGAGTGACAAGACTCATAAATACGCCTACAAATTATCTCTTTTTCTTATTATTTCTGTTATTTCTGTTATTTCCAAAAGTATCTTCCTCTAAAAGACCGATCTTTCTAAGATATTCGTCATGCACGCGCATCTTAAGACGTCTTAAAGCATCTTTCTTGAGTCTATTCTTATTCTTTATTTCAGCAAAATATTGACGCTTTTTTGCGCGCAAAAGCATTCCACTTGTTTGAATTCTTCGTGAAAAACGACGTATCAATCTTTCATTTGATTCATTATCACGCTTCTTTAATGTAATAGGCATTTGTATTTCACCTTCCTTTCCTTTTCTTAACAATTTATAATAATAATATAACACGAATTGTATTATGAAGTCAATATCAAATATAGATTCCCTTACTTGCCTTTCTTTAATCGCTTCTTTAACTCATCACTAATTTTTGCTGAATCAACAACTTCCTGAATTCCATTTTCCATATCTCTAATAATTATTGTTCCATCAAGCAATTCTTTTTGTCCAAGAATAACCGTGAACACAGCGCCAAGTCTGTCTGCAATTTCAAGTTGTTGCTTGAGCCCATCTTTAGAAAAATTAGCGCGTACCTTAATTCCAGATTCACGCAATGTCTCAAACAATGTAAAAGAATGCTTTGTTGCTTCTTCTCCAAGCTGTGCCAAAAAAACATCAAGATTTTTCTTAGAAGGTTGATTTTTTTGCTGTTCTTTTAATAACTGAACAACTCGCTCTATACCAAAAGCCATTCCAATAGCAGGGGTTTCTCTACCACCAATTATTTCGATTAATTCATCGTATCTTCCTCCACCACCAATTGCGTTTTGAGAGGGTGATCTTTCTGATTCTTCGCCTTCCTTTGTAGCGGGCACTATTTCAAATGCTGTGCGATTATAATAATCAAGGCCTCGTACAATATGTGGATTTAATTCATAGGGAACTTCTGATTCATCAAGATGCTCTAAAACAGAAACAAAATGATCTTTTGATTCTTCATCAAGATGATCAACAAGCTGTGGAGCTGCCTTAGCAAGTTCGCGACACTGTTCTTCTTTGCAATCCAAAAGACGCAAAGTATTTTTAGTTAATCTTGCCTTACAATCATCGCAAAGCAATCTTCGCTTACTACGAAAATACTCTTTTAAAATTGTAATATATTCTTGTCTTGATTCGGTATTACCCAAACTATTAATTTGAATTATTACATCAAGACCAAGTTTTTTACAAATTAAATAAGAAATAAAAATAACTTCTGCATCTGCAACAGGACTTTCGTCGCCAAAAACTTCAATACTTAACTGATTAAACTGACGAAACCTACCTGCTTGTGGCCTATCATACCTAAACACAGGGCCAGAACTATAAAGCTTTACCGGCCTAGATCTATTTAACATCCCATGGGTTACATAACTTCTTGCTATTCCTGCAGTAATCTCTGGGCGCATTGTAACGCTATCGCCACCTCTATCTTCGAAAGTAAACATTTCTTTTGAAACAATATCAGTGTGCTCTCCAATAGTGCGTTTAAAAAGATTTGTCTGCTCTAAAATAGGCACAGAAATTTTGCCATAACTATAATCATCAAGAATTTTTTCGGTTACATCTCTAAATTTTCTCCAATATTTATCATTTTCTGGTAAAACATCCAAAAATCCCCTAAGCAATAGCGGGGTTTTTGATGATTTTTTGATTTTTTTCTCTTTACCGTCTTTGGACTCTTTTAATTCTTTCATAAATAATAATTCAGATTAAGACTTATACGCTTAGTGTTGAGTTTCACTCAACATCTGCTACAACATATGTTTGTTTGAAATAATGTTGAGTAAAACTCAACACCAAACATAAAAAATATTTTCAATCACATAAGCCCTGTCACAAATAATTTAATTATCAAAATCATAATGGCCAATAATACCAACTCTATCTAATGGCCACCCTCTTATCCATGTTTTTCCAACAATTTCTTCTATACTTAAAGTACCAAACCTTCGCGAATCAAGAGAAGCATTTCTATTGTCTCCCAAAACAAAATACTCACCTTCTTTTAATGTTATATCAACATTTCCAGCTGTTGTTGTGCGAGGGGCAAGATATTTTTCATTAAGAACTATTTTTTCTTGTGTTTCCCCGCTAAAAATATCAACTTCTCCATTTTGAATTACAACTCTATCTAAAGGCAAGCCAATAACTCTTTTAATAAAATACTGTTTTGGATCTTTTGGGTATTTAAATACAATAACATCGCCCCTT
>Ga0222697_1000275_pt1 | contig 23592 bp, 31 predicted proteins | sample AntAcemetage1402_FD_179835 | JGI IMG/M metagenome (GOLD analysis project Ga0222697, IMG submission 179835) | Saline water microbial communities from Ace Lake, Antarctica - #1402 | ecosystem: Environmental > Aquatic > Non-marine Saline and Alkaline > Saline | place: Antarctica: Ace Lake... | reverse complement strand
TTTCCATGTGTTTGGTGCAACTAAGCTTTTCAAGTGTGAAGTTTTAGTCATTTTTATTACCTTTAGTATTTTGTATTTTGTTTATTTTTGATTCAATTTTTTGTTTTCTTTTTTTATCTGATAAATCTAAATCAGTAATCATTAAATTTGATGCCTTAAAAGGAATCTTTGAAGTGTTACCATCAATTCTTGTTACAATAATTTTATCAAGATAAACCTTACTTCTCCTTAAGTCAATTTCAATAACTTTTTCTTCTTTGCCTTTATATTGGCCTCTCATAATTTTTACTTTATCTCCTGTTTTTAATCTCAATGATCTGAAATTATATTTTTTTCTCAATTCAGGGGATAAATGTGCACTAACAAACTTACCTTTTATATGCAAAGGAGCATTATACCTATACTTTCTCTGCTTTCTAGGTTGTTTGCTTGAATTCCATTTTATTGAAAATTTTGATTTCATTATGATTACCTTTTATTATTATTATGATTAAACAATGTTGCTTGCAACTTTTGCAATTCCTGGCCATTTTGTGCAAGCTTCTTTTGCAATTGGCCCTTTGAATATTGTTCCTTTTGGATTTCCTTTATCATCTTTTGCAACAATTGCTGCATTATCTTCGAATTTTACTCTTAAACCACTTGCTCTTCTAAACTCTTTTCTTTGTCTTACTATAACTGCAAATACAACTTTTTTTCTCATATCTGGTTTTCCTTTTTTTACACTTGCAGTTATCATCATTCCTACTCCACCACAAGGACTTCTACCTTTAACAGTTTTAGCTCTTTTCACAGAGGTAACTTTAAGCATTTTTGCTCCGGAATTATCACAAGTTGGAATTATTGATCCAACACTAAGTCCTTTTGTTACTTTTGATGATATTGCCTTCATTTTTTATCTTCACCAGGTTTTTCTAATATTTCAATAACTACAAAGTTTTTTGTTTTTGACATTGGTCTTGTTTCCATAACTTTAACCAAATCTCCTTTTTTTGCATTAATACATAAAGGATTGTGAGCTTTTATCTTGGAGTAAGATTTTGCATATCTTTCATATTTTGGGACATTTATTCTCCTTTCCCATGTTACACTAACTGTTTTATGCATTTTATCACTAACCACTTCACCAATTAATATTCTACCATGTAAACTAATATTTCCATGATATGGGCAATTAGGATCTTCGCATTTCTTGTCTGGTTTGTTTTTAACTTTTACACCAATACTTTTTTTCATTTTTTATACCTTAATTATAATTTTCTTATGAGTTTAACCCTGTCTTCAGGTCGTTTATTGATTTTATCTCCATTAATGGTTTTGTTATTTATCCTAAACATTGTTCCTTTTTTTAGGACCTTTGATATTTTTTTACTTTCTTCTTCAATTATTATAAGGTTTTGAGTTTCATCAATAACCTTGCCTTCTTTTCCTATCAATGATTTGTTTTTGCTATCTATAATTATGATAGGGAGGCCAATAAATTCTTCATACATTTTTTTATATTTTAGTTTAATTTACCAAAAACAATTGAGTCAGCATTAAATCCAAGTTCGCTAAGCACTCCTTTTATTTGAGTTCTGTGATCTCCTTGTAAATCAATAATATTATTTTTTACAGTTCCACCACAAGCAAACTTTTCTTTAAGTTTTTTTGTTAATTCCTTTAAATTAACATCTGTGTTATTTATTCCTGAAATCAATGTGTGTTTCTTTCCAAACTTTCGCTTCACTAATGACACAGTTATATTTTGACTCTCCTTTGCGATTGATTCACAAACGCAAAGATCTTTTGGTAAGCCACAAGTTGGGCATATTTCTGCCATTTTTTTATTTATTTGTTTTTTTTGGTTATTACCACTTTTTTTTCATTAAATGAGGTAAATATCCTTGCAATATCTTTTTTTATTTCTCTTATTTCCTTAGGTTTTTTTAATGTTGTTCCTGTTGAAACTTGCAGATTTAATTTTAATAATTGCATTTTTAATTCTGCTAATTTCTTTTCTTTGTCTTGTTTTGACATTGCTTTTATTTCTTGGTATTTCATTTTATCTAAGGAATATTATTTTTTTGAATCTGATTTTTTCTTGGTCTTTTTAGTTGATTTTTTAGGTTTTGAATCTTTGATATTTTTACCTTTTTTATCATCTTTAGGAATTTCTTTGGCATCTTCTTTTTTTGCTTTAGTCTTATCCTTACTTGGATCGCCTGTTTCTCCTTCTGTCTTTTTGATATTTTCCATTAATTCTCTTTGAGCATCACTTAATTCTTCTGGTTTAACTTCTTCAACTACTTCTACTACTTCTACAGGATCAGAAAATACTTTTATTTTGTCTGGTAAATGAACATCACCTGGCAAGATACTTACTTGTATTCCAATAATTCCTAATTTTAATTTGGCTATTGAAGTTGTTTTTAATACTCCTTCTACAGAGATATCTCCGCATTTTTTTAAGTAACCTTGATAAAATCTCCAGGTCTTTGCCCTGGAACTTGGGATTTTTCCACTCATTAAAATCTCAACTCCTAAAGCTCCTGCATTCATCACTTCACTTATAATTTTGTGACCAATTCCTTTAAATCTTTTTATGCCAAATCTTTCAAGGGAATTAACTATTTGTTCAGCAACAATTGCTGCATCAGTATAAGGATTTTTTATTTCATCTAATTCTATTTGAGGATTATTTAATTTAAAATCATCTTTTAATTCTTTTGTTAATTTTGTGATTGTTGCACCGGCTCTGCCCACAACTAATCCTGGTTTAAGAGTGCTTATAATTATTTTATCTCCAAGAGGTGTTCTTTTTAATTTTATGTCGCTTAATCCAACTCTATTTAATTTTTTTGCTATAAATTGTTTTAATTTATATTCTTTCAAATTTTGAGCGACAAATTTTCTTTCAATCAAAAAAATCACCTTTTTTCTCTATTTTAATTTTTTTGGTGTCCCAAAAATTTCCAATTTTTGATATGATCATTTTTTATCTTCCACCCTAGTGGTGCCAATAACTTTGTTATTGAGCATCTCTTTATTATTTGATTTTTTATTATTATCATTAATTTCTTTTACTTCTTTTTTCTTAATTTCTTCTTTCTTATCATCTGCTTTAGGCTTTATTTCTTCTTTTACTTCTTTAGGAATAACTTTCTCTTTATTTTGATTTTCTGATTTAGCTTTTGCTTTGGTTGTTGTAGTAGATTTTACATCAGTTTTTTTCTTTTTTGGTTCTTTCTTTTTCTCTTCTATTTCTTCAACAATCAATTCGATATGAGATCTTTTCATTTCTCTTCTTGGATGTCTTCCATAATGCATTGGAACAGAAGCTTTTTGTGCAGATAAATGAACAATCTTTAAATTCTCATTTAATGCTTTAATTGAAGCATTTGCTTCTGCATTCTTAATTAACTTGATAAGCACATCTGATAATTTCTGAGGATATCTTCCTGCAGCAATTCCATTTCCTCTTCTATGGCCAACACCATCAGTAAATCTTTTGAAGGGAATAGCAATTTTTTTATCTAAAACTTTTTCAAGTAATGAAAGTGCTTGTTTGGTAGTTCTTCCTCTTAAAAAATTACAAGCTTCAATAGCTGATTTAAAAGATACAGAAGCATCTCTTGCAAGAGCTTTTGCTTGATTCTCTTTCAAATTTTTAACTGAATATTTGTACTTAGTCATTTTATTATATTAACATTATTTTCTTTTACCTTTATCCTTCATTGCTTTTGCACCAACACCAGGTGAGGAATGTCCTGTCTTTTTTCTTGTTAAAGCAAATTCACCAAGAAAATGACCAATCATTTCCTGATCAATTATAACATCAAAAAAAGCGTTACCAATATGAACTTTAATTGTTTTACCCACCATATGAGGTAATATAGGAACATTTCTAAAATGAGTTTTAATAACTTTTTTCTCTTTTGTTTTTTTAATAAACTTTTTTTCTTCAGGACTAAAACCTCTTTGAATACTTCTTCTTACTCTGGAAGTAAAGAGTTCTGATAACTCATTCATTGATAAATTATTTAATTCTTCAAGGGTTTTTCCTCTGTATGTGAATATTTTTTTTGCCATTTTTACCTATTCCTACCTGTGTGTCTTGGTCTTAACATACCAACTTTTCTTCCTGGAGGAGCATTCTTTGGTGCAGGTTTTGCTTTTGCTTTTCTGCTAGATCTTTTATTTCCAAATGGGTGATCAACTGCATTCATTGCGCCACCAGAAACTTTAGGCCATAACTTGTTTTTTGCTTTCATTGCATAAAATTTTCTTCCTGCTTTGAAGAATGGTTTCTCCACTCTACCAGAGCCAGCAACATTTCCGATTGTTGCTCTGCAATTTGGATGGAAAGTTTTTTTCTTTTTTGAAGGTAATTGAACTATAATTGCTTTATCCGTTTTAGTTACAATTTTTGCAGCTACTCCAGATGATCTTACAAATTTTCCCCCATCTCCGGGAACTGACTCAATATTAAAAATTGGGACTCCTTCGGGGATCTTATTAAGCGGCATTGTATTACCTATTTTTATTTCTCCTTCTGGGCCAATTGTTAATTCTTCATTAACACTAATTCCTTCTGGAGCAATTATTAAACCATATGATTGTATGCTTGGGTAATGCAAAACAGCTAAAGGTGCATAATGGCCAGGACAACTGATTAAATCAAAAACTATAGCTTTTACATCTTTATTGATTACTTTAGCTGGGCCTTTATGTCTAAAAGAGTTAGCTCTATATCTAGGTCCGCCTTTCCCTCTTGCTTGTTGTATTATTCGTTTACCCATTTTATTATGTGATTATTATAAATATTATTATATGATTACATTAATCCTAATTTGGTTGCAATGTCAAGTGCAGGTGTTTGATCACTGAATTTAACAAATGCTTTTTTATTTCCTTTTTGATCAATAAGAGTTCTTATTTGTGTAACTTTTGCATTAAACATCTCTTCTATTTCTTTTTTTATTTCTGGTTTAGTTGCTTTTCTCTCAACTATAAAAACAAGTTTATTCTCTTGATTAAGTAATCTTATTGATTTCTCTGTTGATAAAGGGTGTTTTATAATCATTTTTTATCTTCCTTTTTTGTTGAAACTTTTTGTTTTGATACTTTTGATACTTTTTTTAATGATTTCTTTGATGTTGAAACTTTATTTTTCTTTGCAACTGGTTTTTTATTTTTCTTTTTATTCTTAACCTTGACTTTTTTATCTTTTATTTCAAGTTTAACCGGGTTGCTAGTGAATAATTTATTTTTTTCAAGCATATCAATTGCTGACTCAGTAAATAAAGTCATTCTACCTGCATGAGTTCCAGGAGCTAATACTTCTGCATTCAACTCATTAACTTTTACTATATCCATGCCTTGTAAATTACTTGCTGCCTGCATTAATCCACAATTATCAGCAACTACAAATAATAAGGATTTCTTTTTTACTTTTTTTCTTCCTCTTAATTTTCCAATTCCTGCTCTGATTGTTATTATTGCAGACCTTTTTAATTCATCTTTAAAACCAAGATTTAAAAGTAATTTCTTTAACTCTTTTGTTTTATCTATTTTTTCAAAATCATTAGCTAAAATAAAAGGATAATTTTTTGGAACATTAACATTTTTATTATTAACAATTTCAATATTCATTGTTGCTGCTAAAGCAGATCTTATTGCTTTTCTTTTTTCTTTTTTATTGATTTTTTGTTTCCAAATCTTTTCTGCTTTAGGGGGGTGAGCTCTTCTTCCACCAACTGTTTGGGGAACTTCTGCACCAACCCAATTAAATCTTGTTCCTCTTAAACTCATTACTTTTCTTGGTGTTCGTGATTGTCCAATTCCATAAGTGCTTCTAAATGCACTTCTTCTTTTTGATACATAAGTACTATGATTAAGTCCTGCTCTGGGGTCTGCACCATAAGGTTGTCTTCTATTACTTTGAAGAACAAGAACTGCTTTTTTTATTAAGTCAGGCCTATAAGTTTCACTAAATTGTGCAGGTAATTCTTTTTCACCTTTTTCTGCATTTTTTGTATCAATTATTTTTAGTTTCATTTTAAATATGATTATTATTTATTGTTTTGAATCTTTATTTATTTCTTGAATTGTGGGAATATTTCTTATATTTTTTTGAGGTCTTATTGCTTTAGTAAAAATGATTAATCTTTTTCTTGCACCAGGAACAGAACCTTTAACAAGAATATACTCTGATTTAACTTTTCCATATTGTAAAAAATCTCCTTTTGGAATAACTTCTTCTGGTTTGTCAGAAATTTTGAATATTTGAGAATTATAGTGTGTTCTTTGATGATAACCCATTTGTCCTGCAAATGCAACTCTCCACATCATGTGACCTTGTCCTTTCCAGCTACCTGCAAGAGAACCCGGTCTTCTCACACCTTTTTCTGATTTGTGACTTTTAAGTCCAATACCAAATCTTTTTACAGGACCTTGGTAACCTTTTCCTTTTGTTATTGCATGTAAATCAATTAATTCTCCTTCTTTAAATATGTCTGAAATTTTTATTCCTTTATCTTTATGTGCTTTTACAAATTCTAAAGCTTCAGCATTTTTTCCGCCAATAGAAAGTTCAAATATTTCAGATTTTTTTTTGAATGTTGGTTGAGTAGAAAGAGTTACGGTGAAATAAGAGTAATCATCAGGATTTAAGGAATCCATATTTTTTGCAGGTGATTCCTTAAAAGAAACTCTCTTGAGAGCATTTTTGTTGGTTTTAAAGAAAATTTCTTTTTCAACTTTAAAACCATAGCCCTCTGGGATATAAGCTCTTAAAGAATGAATTCTTAATACAGGACATTCAATAACTGTTACAGGAACACTAATGTCTTGTCCTTTTGTTAAAGAATGCTTGTATGCATCTGTTCCTATAATATGAGTCATTCCTGCTTTATAACCTGCAAATCCAACTGGAACAGCATCGTTAATTTTAGGTTTAGATCTAACTCTAGGATAAGCTTTTTTAGCTCTCTTTCGAGGCCACACTTGCATACTTCCGTGTCTTGGATTTACTCTTTTCATTTTTAAATTTAAAATGTAATAATAAGAGTAATATTAATACTGCTTATATTACTTATTAACTTTAATTGATATTATCCCATTACTCAAGAGTTTTTTGAGAATTAAGCACATAGCAACAAAAAGCATTTGCATGGTATATGCGCCCCAAAACTCCCTTATCGGGTTTATCATGATTTAATTAATAATACTTAGTATTATTAACAATTATTTTAACAATTATTAATACTTTCAGCGAATGCGGATTTATTTATAAAGGTGTTGGTTTGATATAATAATAAAAACAGATATGAAGAAAGAAAAAATCTAATTTTTATTTAAAGTAAGAACTAATTAATTTATAATTAAAATCTTTTTCACTAATCTCACCTTTCTGTTGTTGAAGATTAATCATACCTTTAAGGATAGACTCTATTTTGGATTCAAAACAAGTAATACCTTGTTTTAAGGACCCAAGTTCCTCTTGATTAAAAGAAAAAAGCTTATGATCAAAAAGAGCATAACTAAACTTAAGCAGAGAGCTTTCAACCACAACATCATAACTCTTCTCTGAACAAATATCTTTTTTAACAACTTCTGCTATTGTATTAATTTGGGCAGAATTAAATTCTGATAATGTATTCTCTTCTTTTGAAGAAGCTGCATCTTCAGAATCTTCTAAGGAATTTATATAGGGCTCCCAAGCAGAACCAGCTAAATTAAAGTATACTTCTGCTTTGGCGTTGGTTACTAGAAAATTATCCATTCCAAATTCAGGGTCAAGAGTTAAAGTCACATTATAACTAATAACTTGCTCTCTTTGCATAAAACCCTTTAGTTTTTTTACTTTGCAACTAGGGGACTTGTAAACTTCAGAAAAATCATAATAATTCTTAGAATTATCAAAAGCAAACTGATGGTTCTGATTTTTAGCATGTTCTGACCTAAAATCTGCTTTAATTAATGTAACTAAATCATAATTCTTAAGATCATTATACTTTCCCTCCCCTAAGTACCTTCTTCTATCCCGCTCAGGATCATCAGTTGGTTTTCCAATTTTGATTAATCTTGAGGATCCTCCTTTTTTAGAAAGAAAATGTGCTAAAGACAATAAGTTACCGATTGGGGCATGAGGGGTAAAAGAAAGTTGTTTATTTTCAAGTTTACCATAATCTCTTTCTTGAAAATTAGCTATATTTTTTAAATCAAGAACAAACCTAAAAGGATCAAAACTAGTATCAAATGCTGTATCTGGATAATCAGTTTTAATAAATGAACCATAAATATGAACATTGTTTTCCTCTTCAAAGAACTTCTTATGTTCAATCATAGCTTCTAGAAGTTTAGAGAAGTTAAGATCTTTCTCAGGTTTAATTAAACTTTTAAACACCTCTTTAAAGAGGTTAGAATAACAATTATTAAAAAAAGATATTTGCCCCGTAGGGATTATTAATTTTTTGCCATCAAGCAAAACTTCTTTTTCACTATTTTGAACAATCATTTGGTTAAAAAAATGATTATTCATTCTATAAGAATCTCCTTTTTCAAAAAGAGCCAAGATTTTCAAGAAATGCTCAACATACCTCAGACTATAAAAAGGAATATTCTCCATAAATTCTGTTTTTATCGGAACTTTATAAAGGAAAAAGTCATTAAGGCCCATAATTTCACCAAACTTTAGTATTTATTATAAGGAAAAACTAGGAACTATATAATTATTGTGTTGTCCCAAAATGTTGACAAAAACGATAATAAATACTTAAAAAAAGAGGATAAAAAACTTTTAAACCCCAAAAGTATTTAAATAAGTAGAATATTATAATATTTGGGGTTATAAATGAATAATATTATTTTCCTTGGTACTGCTGGAGATTCTTTAATATATGGAAAGCAGTATAGGGCATCTGGTGGAATAGTTATTAAAACTAATAATAATCAGCTACATATAGACCCAGGTCCAGGCACACTTGTTAGGGCTGCACAGATGAAAATTAATATCAGAGAAACTACAGGTATTCTTGTTTCTAATAATACAGTTTTAAAAAGTAATGATATTAATGCTTTGATTAGTGGAATGACTTATTCAGGTCTTGATCACAAAGGTGTTGTTGTTGCACATAGAAGTATTCTTGAAGGAACAGAAGAAGTTTCTCCAATGATAAGAAGGGATTCTATTAATTTTGTTGAAAAAACAATTTCTCTTGACGCAGGTAAAAAAGTTGCAATTAATGATTCAGAAATATATGCAACTAAAACATTTAACACAAATAGTATTGGTTTTAAGATTGTTTCACCAGATTTTATTATTGGTTATACTTCTGACACAGAATACAGAGCTGAATTAGCTGATGATTTTAAAGATGTTAATATTCTTATTGTTAATTGCAGAAATCCGGAGAATGTAAAAGAAAAAGGGACAATGAATAGTAATGACATAATAAAATTAGTAGAAAAAGTTAAACCTGCGCTCACTGTGTTAACCGGGTTTGGAATTAAGATGATAGAACATGATCCTATTAATGAAACAAGAAAAATACAAAAAACAACTGGTTGCCAAACAATGGCTGCAAAAGATGGTTTAATTATAGATCCTACTTCTTACTCTGCAAAGAACAAACAATCCAGAATTAGAAGTTATATTTGATCTCTAGTTTTTATTGCCGCCAATTTCTTCAATAGCAGCTAATAATGCAGAGTTTAAAGCTTCTACAAGAGGAACTTCTGATACTATTGTTTCTCCATTAAAAATAGTGTCGTGATCCTTATTAACTTTGTGTATATTTAAACACAAACAACTCCCATCAATTTTAACATCACTAATATACATTGTCCCATACGGATAAGAAAATTTAAATCCCTTAAAATCATTAGAATTATGAGTTTTATATTTCTTAAATAAATTAATAGTATTATTATAAAGTCCGCCTTCATCCATAAATTTTAGGATAACACAGCCATATAAAAACCTTTTGTTTTGGTTTACTATGGTTTAACATAAACCTTTATAAATAAAATATTCATTCCTAAAACAATATAAATAAGTTAATAATTCAATTATAAAATTAGTAAATCAATTTAATTAAATTGACCTTATGGCTCAGTCTGGTAGAGCAGCCGGCTCTTAACCGGCAGGTCAGGGGTTCGAATCCCCTTGAGGTCATAAATCCTTCAGGGATTCGAAAATAAGAGGGTTAACCTCTTGAACAACACAAATGTCAAAAAAAGTTGCTGCGGATGTAGTTTAGTTGGTTAGAGCATCAGACTCATAAGCAATGAGTGATGATCCATTATGGAAATGATTATTCATGATGCAGAGCAATCTGAAAGTCGGGAGTTCAAGTCTCCTCATCCGCATTTGCCAGGGTGCGACAATTCGGTACTCGGCTGGACTTGAGATCCAGTAGCTTCGGCTATTCCCAGTTCGAATCTGGGTCCTGGCGTTCACATTTTCGAACTTCCAGTTCGTATTCAAAAATCAAAGATTTTTAGTGCTTAGAGCAAAGCTCTCCGGAATCTAAGCCTGAGCGTTTATACTTTATTAATTTCTATTATTATGGTAAAATTTATTAAAGAGTAATATTAAAATTATACTATGAAAAAGAAAAAAGCAGTTTTGTTAGATTTAGATAATACAATCTATAACTATGATGAACCACATAAAAAAGCATTAAATGCTGTTTATAAAAAATTAAAGCAGATAATAAAAATTACAAGAAAAAGATTTGATTATTTATATAAAATATCTAAACAAGAAATTCATAAAGAATTATCTGGGACTGCTTCTGCACATAACAGAATCCTCTATTTTCAGAGATTGATTGAAAAAACGCATAACACAGTTGATCCTTCCATAATACTAAAATTACATACAACTTATTGGAAAACATTTTACAAAAATATGAAGATAACAAAAACAGCATTAGATACTCTTAGAGAAATAAAAAAACAAGGTTATAAAACGGCAATTGTTTCTGATATGACAACAGAAATTCAATTGCAAAAAATGAAAAAATTAAATATAACTAATTATATTGACTACCTTATAACTTCTGAAGAAGCTGGATCTGAAAAACCTCATCAAATAATGTTTCTTCTTGCACTCAACAAATTAAAAATCAAACCAGAAGAAGCAATTATGGTAGGAGATAATACAACAGCAGATATTGAAGGTGCTAACTCTGTGGGGCTTGACACTGTTTTAATAAAACAAGGCAAACTATCTAAAAAACCAATAGAAGATTTTGAAAGTCCTAATTACATAATTAAGAATATAAGTGAAATCTTAAATATACTAACCAAAAAATAAGAAAGATTTTTAAATTTCAATCCCAATTAACAATTTGTAGTGAAATAATATGGCAGAAGTTCAAATTGTGTGCAAAAATAAAGTTGTAAAGTATTCTGGCTTATTTAATGTTAACACAGTTCATAAGTTCTTAATGCAATGGCTTCGGGAAAATGGCTTTAGTAATTTTGAAGAAAGAACAGAAGAGCAAGTTTTTCCAGAAGGAAGACAAATAATATATAATTATAAACCTTTTTCTAAGTTCACTGATTTTGCAAAAGCAGTTATTTACCTTAATGTAACTATGAGTAATATTAATGATGTTACAATTGATGTTGATGGTCAAAAAAAACAAATGCAAAAAGGAGATATTGAAATAAGTATTAGTGGTTATATTGAAACAGATTATAATAATAAATGGGAAACAAAACCATTTTATTACTTCTTTAAGATTGTTTCTGAAAAATTCTTTTTAGGAGGACATAGATCTTATTATAATAAATTTGTTACAAGGAAATGTGAATCATTGTATGAAGATACAAAAGCAATGTTAAACATTCATAGCTTAAAAATTTAAGGGGGTTTAGTTATGGAGAATGAAGATGAAGAAATTATAAAATTAGGAGATGTGATACAATTATCTGGTTTTAAAGTTATAGAACTAGGAGAGATGGTTGTAATTAGAAAGCTTGTTGGTTCTCAAGTTAGAAAATTCCAAGAAATAGTTGAGAATTTTGAAAGATTAACTATCCACCTAAAACCAGTTCATAAAACAGAACAGCACATGATTTATGAACTGCATGCAGACCTTATCCATTCTGGGAAGAACTTGAATGTGCAGGCCGAAGGCAGAAATCTTTTTATGGCCCTTTCAGATATTTTCAGAAAATTAGAGGAGATTATTATTAAGAAGAAATAATCAAAATCATAGATTTTTAGTATGCCAATATTTTTAATATTGTGCATAATTTTATATGATTTTAGTATTTAATCTGGTTTATTAATCCAAATAAAATCATTCTCAAGAATGAACATTTTATTATCATAATTATTCAATAAGTAATCTTTGATCTCTTGTTTTATGTCTGAATCCAACTTGTCATAATCTTTTCTGAGTAAATAAGACAAAAAGATCCTGCCTTTAATAGGAATTTCTCCATTTTCATCTGGAAATAAATCACTAATATCTAATTTTTGTGTGACCTCTGTTTGAACTTTATAGGGAATTTTTAATTCATCTAAAACATTAAAAATTAATTCTCCATAAACAATATTTTCATCTTTGTATAATTCAGGTAAAAATTTTCTTTTAAATTTAATAAAATCATTATTTCTAGACTCAATAACTATACAGGAAGTACCCCCCAACTTCATAGAATCATAAAGTTTTGTTAAAGATTCTGACCAGTTTCCTATACCAAACCAGCTCTCACATGAAAGAATAAAATCATATTTTCTTTTTGGTATATGCTCTTCCCATTTTTCAACAAAGCTATTATTTAGAACATTTTCAAATCCCTTTTCTGTTATACTTTGTTTAAATAAAGCATACATCTCCTGAGAAGGTTCAAGATAGTCTAACTTTATAGGAGTTTTGGATATAGAATTAAGATCTTTTAATAATCTTAACATAGAATTTCCATTTCCTCCCCCAATATCTAAAATATAATATGTAGAATTATTTGATTGGATATCTTGTTTAACATGAGATGAAATAATTCTTATAAAATTGTTAATACACTCATCTAATCTACTAAGAAATTCTTTATAAAATTCAGGATTATTTTGAAAAACTTTAAGATAATTCTTTTCTTCTTTCATAATTGTTTAATAAGTAAGAATATTTAAAAATTTAATCATTAAAAATAATTATTCTTTCTTTTCTTTAGCTTCTTATTACTTAGAATCCGATTTAACCCCAAAAGGTTTAAATAATATTATATATTTATAAGATTATGAGGAAATTCAAAAAACCAGAAAATATCACTGTTCTTTATTTATATGGTGAGTATGAAGCTATTAAAAAAGAATTTGAAACATACCCCCATGAATTAGTTGATTCTGAAATTAAATTTCATCTAGGAGAAGAAATAAAAAAAGTTTATCCTAAATTTAAAAAACCTTACGCAGTTATTTTTTATAATTTGGAATATCTTAAAGTTTTTGAATCAAAAAAAATTAAATATTCAAACTTAATGTTTAATCAAAATTCTATAAGATCAAAAGAACAATTAACTGAAATTATTGATAATTTAACATCTAAAAATAATGATTCTAAAAATCCTCAAATACCCCCAATAAAAACAATAATATTTTGTACAACTGAACCCACAATTAAAGAGGATGAAGAGCTAATAAATCAAGCTTTAAAAGATTCTAAGAATTATAAGTATATAGTAGAAAAAATTATGCTGGATTATAGCGGCAAATTCAATTATCAAATAAGTTTGTTAAATCAATAAAAAAAATAAAAAAAATTAATCTTTCTTATTATCTTCTGCTTTTACTTCTTTCACTGCATTCTTGTCATCTGTTTTAGGTTTGTTATCAGTTTTGGTTTCTTTCTTCACTGCACTCTCTTTGTTATCTTTTTTATCTGCTTTACCTTCATCTTTTACTTTCTTAACTATTGTTTTCTGTGGCCCACCAACTTTATCCATTAACCTATCTTTGAAAGATTCTTTTTTCTGCACTATTTTATTAGAAACATATTTATGACCAAATAATTCTGCAGTCACTTCCCCTTCTTTATCTTTAATAACATCAACTTTAATGTGATGAGGGGGGGCTTTTATTCCATCTTTCCATATATCTTCATTAAGATGTTTTCCTAATTTAATATTGTCAGATTTCATGTGTTTTTGCAAAAAATCTTTTATTACTCTAATAGCAACTTTAGACCTTTTATATGCAGGTTTTTTATGAAAATCTTTTCTTAAAGGAATATTATAAGTTCTTTTTATTTCTTTTGTCTCTGCCATTTTATACCTTTGTACTTCCTCTCTTCCAACTTCTTTTCACATGAGTGTGTCTTCCAGGATGAATTCTTCTACCAGAACCATATTTTTTTGGAACTGTCCAAACAGGGGCCCACCTAGTATGACTATTTTTCTTAATTAATCTTAATTTTTTTGCTATATGTTTGAAAGTTGCCATTTTATTTTGCCTCTTTCTTTGGACTCTTGTCTGAATTTTTATTTAAAGATAATAATTCTTTTGTTGTGCTAAATAATAGTTTTTTACCATCAGGAGTTGTTACTCTTCCTTTATGGACCCCGGCTTCATCTTTCTTTAGAAGTTTTGCATTTTCTAATTGCTGCAAAATAATTCTAATTATCTTACCAGATGACCTTCTAAAATGTTCAGGTGCCATTCCATTATTCTTTTTTCCACCATACTTTGTTCTTAATTTAGAAACTCCTATTGGCCCTAAATTATCAACACTTCTTAAGATTGCAGCTGCTCTAAAAAACCACCAATCATGACTTACAGGAGGCCGATCTCTATTAACCCCAGTTTTGACAAATTTAGCCCATTCAGGCATGTCTATTACTGACTTGAGTTTTTTAGCAACATTTTCTATTAATATTCTTGGTTCAACTTTATCAATCATTGTTTTTATTCACCTTTGAGTTTGTTAATATCTGTAACCCAGTTTTTATCCTCTAAACTCAAAACAAAGGAAAAACATTTTATTTATAAAAGTATTGGTTGAAGTATTATAGGTCTAATAAAGAATTAATAAACTTAAATTATACATAATATTTTTAAAATGCATAGTTATTCTATTTTATATATGGCTAAAGCAAAAAAAGTAATAACTAAGAAAACTGCAAAAACCAAGAATAAAACATCTAAAGTGATTAAGAATGCAACTATAAAAAATATAGAAAATTTCAAATCAACTAAAGATATTGCTGTTTCTGGACAAATGATTAACCAAGTTATTGGTCAAGATCATGCTGTGAATATTATAAAAAAAGCATCACAGCAAAGAAGACATGTTCTCCTTATTGGAGAACCGGGAACAGGTAAATCTATGTTAGGCCTTGCTCTTGCAGAGCTTATTCCTAAGAAAAAGATGGTTGATATTCTTTCTTTTCAAAATCCTAATGATGATCATAAACCTTTAATAAGAACTGTTAAAGCAGGAACCGGAAGAAAACTTGTTGAAACAGGAAAAATGCAGTTCAACAAAATGATGAAAGGCCAATCTTGGGTTATTCTTGCATTAGCAATCATTGCAATGATTGTGCCTTGGTGGATAAGAAAAGAATATAGTTCTGATGTTATGTTTGCTGCATTCTTCCTTGGTGGAATGTTTTTTCTTGTAGCAGCAGTATTATTTATTAATCTTAATAAAAAATCTTCTCTTATGGGAAATAAGAATTCTTCACCAAAAGTTATTGTTGATAATTATGATAAAAAACAAGCCCCTTTTTTTGATGCAACAGGAGCACATGCAGGAGCATTGTTAGGAGATGTATTACATGATCCTTTTCAATCAGGAGGATTAGGAACCCCACCTCATGAAAGAGTGATTGCAGGAATGATTCACAAAGCTAATATGGGTGTTCTTTTTGTTGATGAAATAGCAACACTTAATCCTAACACTCAACAGGAATTATTAACTGCAATTCAAGAAGGAAAATATCCTATTACTGGCCAATCAGAAAGAAGTGCTGGTGCAATGGTTAGAACAGAACCAGTTCCTTGTAAATTTGTTCTGGTTGCAGCAGGTAATGTAGAAACTGTTAGGAATTTGCACCCAGCATTAAGATCAAGAATTAAAGGCTATGGTTATGAAATTTATATGAATGACTCTATACCTGACACTAAAGAAAATAGATTAAAAATTGCAAAATTTGTTGCACAAGAAGTTGTTAAAGATGGAAAAATACCTCACTTTAGTAAAGCTGCTGTTGATACTATGGTGGAGGAAGCAAGAAGAAGGGCTAATAGAAAAAATCATTTAACTTTAAGATTAAGAGAATTGGGCGGCCTTGTTAGAGCAGCAGGAGATATTGCAAAAGAAGAAAATTCTGTGTTAGTTGAACCAATTCATATTTTAAAAGCAAAAAAGATTGCAAAATCTTTAGAAAGTCAGATTGCAGATAAATTTATTGAACATAAAAAAGATTATGATGTTATTGTAACAACAGGAAAGAAAATAGGAAGAATCAACGGTCTTGCCGTTATTGGTGCCGGTGGAAGTTTATCAGGAATAATTCTACCTATTGAATCAGAAGTTACACCCGGTGGAAAAGTCAGCGAGTTTATTGCAACAGGAAAATTAGGTGATATTGCAAAAGAAGCTGTAAAAAATGTTTCTGCAATCGTCAAGAAATACTTTGGTAAAGACATTAAAGAAACATATGATATTTATGTTCAATTCTTGCAAACTTATGAAGGTGTTGAAGGTGATTCTGCATCCATTGCAATTGCTACATCTGTTATTAGTGCTTTTGCAGATGTCCCAATTAAACAAGAATATGCTGTTACAGGTTCTTTATCTGTAAGAGGTGAAGTTCTGCCTATTGGTGGTGTCTCTGCAAAAATAGAAGCAGCCATAGATGCAGGCATAAAAAAAGTAATTGTTCCAAAGAGTAATATGCAAGACATTGTTATTGCAAAAAATGAACTTGCAAAGATAAAAATAATTCCTGTAACACACATAAAAGAAGTTCTTAAAGAAATTATTGATTGGACTGGCAAAGAGAAGTTCTTGAAAAAGATCAATTAAGTATAAATAATTGTTTTATTTAGCTACAAACAGTTTTATTTATATAATCCAGCATAGCAATATTTAAATACTAACTAGAATTCTTATCTTTTTATGGCAAAAGCAAATAAGAAAGCAGAAGGACCAATGTATGGAATCTATTTAATTAAAAACGATGGGGATTTTATTGCTACTAATCTAAATAACCCTAAAGACAAGTTTGTTCTAACAGAAATAGTGCGGAAAGAAGAATTAAAATATATTAAACCCCTTAATGATCAAACAGATGTCTTAAAATTTGTAAAAGCTGAGTTAAGATCAACCGACAATCGGCATCAAAATATTATTGAAGCTATTCACAACAAAGGTTATGGAGTAGGGATTACAGTTAATGAAGGGAGAATAATAAAAACCAAACAAGATAATAATGACCCAATAAAAGTAGTTAATGTAATATTCTATGGGATAAAAAATGGTTATAGGGAACCCAAAATTCCTAAACAACAACCAAAAAACAGAAGAAAGTATACAAGAAGACCATAATAAAATAAGAATTTGTCCTTTTCTTTTTATATACCTAAACCCCCAATCCTAAATAAACTTTATAAAAGCATAATTATTCTATATTATTATGGTACTTGATAAATTAGGGAGCTCTTTGAAAAACACTTTAAAGAAAATTACAGGCAGTTATGCAATAGATGAAAAACTAATTAATGAAATAGTTAAAGACATACAAAGAGCTTTACTGCAAGCAGATGTTAATGTCAGATTAGTTCTTGAATTAACAAAGAAGATTAAAGAAAGCTCTCTTAAGGAAAATTTAGTTCAAGGAATAACTAAAAAAGAGCAAATAATTAATATTGTTTATGAAACCTTAGTTGAATTTCTTGGTGGTAAAGGTAACAGAATAGATATTAAGAAAAAACCTTTCAAAATAATGCTTGTTGGTTTGTTTGGTAATGGTAAAACAACTACTGCAGGTAAACTTGCTAATTATTATAAAAAAAGGGGCAACTCTGTTGCATTATTAAGCACAGACACTTGGAGGCCTGCTGCATTTGAGCAACTTAAACAATTAGGAAAACAAATTGATGTTCCGGCATTTGGAAATCCTAAACTTAAAAATCCTGAAGAAATATATAAAGAGTATGAAGATGAAATTAAAAAGCATGACATAATTATTATTGATACTGCTGGCCGAGACGCCTTAAATAATGAATTAATTGAGGAATTAAATTCTATTAACAAAACAGTGCAACCAGATGAAACTTTGTTGGTTATGGGTGCAGATGTTGGTCAAGCTGCAAAAACTCAAGCTGAAAAGTTTAATGACACTTGCAAGGTTACGGGTGTTGTTATTACTAAACTTGATGGAACAGCAAAAGGGGGGGGAGCATTAACTGCTTGTTCTATCACTAATGCTCCTGTAAAATTTATTGGTGTTGGAGAAAAGATTGATGATATTGAAGAGTTCAAAGCAGGGGGATTTGTTGGCCGTTTGCTTGGAATGGGGGATCTTGAAGCTCTTCTTGAGAAAGCTAAATTTGCAATTAAAGAAGAAGATGCTGAAGTAATGAAAGATAAAATGCTTAAAGGTGATTTTAATCTTCTTGATCTTTCTCAACAACTTGAATCCATGAATAAAATGGGTTCATTAAAAAAAATAATGAATATGATTCCGGGAATGGGTAATATGGGCCTTGATGATTCTATGCTTAATGTTAGCCAAGACAAAATGAAATACTGGAAATTCCTAATGAATTCCATGACTCAAGAGGAATTAGAAAATCCAGACATTCTTTCTGGCACAAGAATTAAACGGATTGCAAATGGTTCAGGACTTGATGAAACTGAATTAAGAGCATTGATTAAACAGTATAAACAGAGTAAGAAGATGATGAAGATGATGAAAGGTAATATGTCAGAGAAAGGAATGCAGAAGATGATGCAGAAGATGCAATCTGGAAAACTTGGTGGAAAGAAAAAGATATTGCGGTAAAATGACAAATATTTACACTAAAATTAAATTTCTTTCAAAAGGTTTTTTGTTTCTCTAGGAAGATTAAATTTATTATCTCTTAATATTGTTTCGTGATTGTACCACTTATTTCTTATTTTAAAGAAAATTTTTTTAGGTCTCAATGGTTTCTTTCCAAGATACTTTAAAGCAACACCTTGATTGAATAATTTTAATTCCTGTTTTTCCATATCCAAATTTAAAATATTTTGGTGATTATAAAGGTATTTAAATATATTAGCAACAACAACTGCATCCTGCATCCCGCTCTCATTGGCACACAAATCTAATCTTGAAAAAGAGGATTTAGATTTATCATATATTTTAAGCCTTATATATCTCATAATTCCAGGAAGACCTGGATCTATTATGCCTTCACTTTTTGAGAAATTAACATAATTCCCCTCAGTAGATTCAATTTTATCATCTGGTATTATTTTTATTTTATCCCAATATTTAATAAAATAAGGAATAAGAATATGAAAAGAACTCTCATAATCTAAATCCCATTCTTCAGAGGTTATAATTTCATGAAATTCCAATATCATTGGTTGTTTGAATAGACAGAAATGTTGAGCATGTTTATAAGCTCTTTTTAATGAGCGAAACATATAAAAACCATATCCTTGACCATAACCTGAAGCAATATGAGTTACAGCCCCATTTTTTAAAAAACTATTCAACACTTCAAAATTTTCTCCACAATCAGTAGCATGATACATTTTTATTATTTTTTTAGATTCATTTTTATAATCTTTTTGTTTTAATTTAGAATGCATATGTTCTAACTGTTCAATTAAAGGTGCAATTTCTTGACTTCTTTGATTAATTGCATCAATATCAAGTTTGGGCAATCTTTTTTGCAAATCTTTAACAAACTTGGAATCATGAGTATGATAAAAATTAAGAAGATCCTCATAAATAATCTTTAAACCATCAACTTTACTATATAATTGTTGATCGGAGGGAATTTCTTTTTCTTTTTTCTTTAAAATTTTGATAAGCCTTTCAAGTTTCTTAATCCTTATCTTATCATACCACTGCATACCCTTAGAAGGATCTAACCTGAATTTACTACCCCCATTAGAATTTTTAGAAGTATCAAGTGCGGATTCTCCTTCAACTGCATTATCAAAATGTTTATATACCATTTTATTTAATTATAATTAATAAAATTAGGTTAAATCTTTGCTTTCACCCAATAAGGCCCTTGCATATTTGTAATCTTCTCTTTGTTCATCATTTAGATTCTCAAAGAAGTCTTTTTCTTTAGCATCAGCTTCTTTTATGTAATCAATAGGAAAACCGATTTTTGCAATTGCATGTAATTTTTCTAATTCTTCTCTATTCAAATCTTGAAGTCTAAAAGAGATAACAATTAATTCATCTTCCATCTTAAGTGCTTCTTTAAGTTCTTCAATTATAGAGCTTTCAAATCTCTTAAGATTTTTGGCTAATTTTTTTATTATAGAAGGACTTATCTTTTCTCTATCCTTTTTTTCAAGAATAAGTATTTCATGGATCTCATCTAAAACTTGTTTTTCTTCTTTTTTCTCTTTCTTTATATCCCCTTTTTCATGCCTTGCTGCAATCTTTAAAATATGAAAAATCATTGCATTAGGAAGAATTGTTTTATCTCTTAATCTTTCTATGTCTCTTTTCAGATCTCTTGCTTTAAGTTTCTCTTTTTTCAAAGAATTAATTATTGATCCAAATACTTTTTCTAATTGTTCATAATCATCTTTCATATCCTTTTGAAACTTTTCATCAATAGAATCTCTAATTTCAGATAATTTTTCTTCAACATCTCTTAAATGTTTAATTAATCTATGTTCTATAATAAATTCTCCTTCTTTTATATTTTTAATATCATTTTCAGAATGTAAACAATCTTCTAAAAAAGAATCAAATACTTTTTCTACATCATCAATATTTTTTAGTTTGACAGCTTCTTTAAACTTACTATTAAATTTATTTAAATCATCAAATTCTCCTTTCAAATCAGAAACAAGATGTTTAATCTTTATTGCGTATCTTTTGGAAGAACCAAAATGCATACTTAATTTTTGTTTCTCAAACATATTATCACCTTTAATTTTATAAATATGAGATTATAACAATTAATTATCTTCTTTAAAAATTTAATTAATTGCCCATAAATAATTACTATCTTATTTCTTTTTTTTCTTTCTTCCTTTTTTGGCATTCTTTGCTTTTAACTTTGCATACTGCACTGGATTCTTTATTCTTTTGCAGAATTCGTCAGGAGTGCAGAGACCTAAATCTTTGTAGTATCCAGGAGTATCACAATTAGGGGGAAGAATTTTTTCTCTTTTTTTTCTATAATTTAATTGTGTTTTAACTAGTGTTTCTCTTACTTGTTCTTGATTTGTTTTATTCCATTCATGAATATAAGGATCTATTTTATCAAATGACCAGTTTAAACTATTGAGAAAATTTACTAATGAGAAAAGGATTCTTTTTCGTCCATCTTCAAGTCCTTTGTGCATGTTCTTTATGCAGGGGGGGAAAAATTCTTCTGGTATTGCTTCTTGGTCTATTTCATAATCTTCAAAAGTTTTCTTGTCTGATTGATATACTTGTTCTCTTATTTCAATTTGATTTTTTATTTTATTTTCAAATGCAATTGCTTTTTCTAATAAGTCAAAGGCCTCTCCTTTTTCCACATTTCTATTAAGAAATTTTACATCAAACTTTATGTTTTGTGGCTTTGCATTCTCTTTTTTGAAATCAAGTATATCCTCTGTTTTTATAGGAATAGAAATCAATTTTGATTTTTCATGTAATGAATAAGGCATTCTATACATGTGCCGAGAAGCTATTAATATTGTATCAATTTCTATTATTTTAGATAAGGCCAATCTTTGGCTTATTTTTTTTGAACCACAAGTACAAGCATCATTAATATTATTTTTCGTCGGGATCATTAATGAATTGCACTTAGAACATTTAATAAAATCTTTTGCTTCCTCTATCTTTGTGGTAAATCCACATTTGTTGCAAACATATTCATATTTTTTATTTGCTTGTTTTTTTATTATTTTGTTGCATTCATCACATTTATCATATGTTAATTCTTCAAAACTCATGTTAAACAATTTTTTTAATTCTTTGAATGAATATGTTTTGTCAAGAAAACTCACATTATTATCTTTTATTTTTATGTAATTTTTTTCTACATATTCAAGAATGTATTTTGCTATTAATCTTGGTAACTCTGGAAAATGATTTTTTACTTCTACTGTTTTGTCTTGATATATTATTTTTCTTGGAAAACTTTCATATGGAACAGCTATGTGAAATCCTTTATTTCCAGAGAATTTGCAACTTACTCCTTTAATATTATGGTCTTGTAGAGTTTTTACAAATAAGTGTGCTGTTAATTTTGATATTTCCCAAACAGGGCAATCAATATCAAGAACAAAGTCCCACCCAATTCTTAGATTATCAAGTTCTTTTTTCTTTAACTCTGAAGACAAAGATAAAGGGTCTTGCCATGATTCTTCAGAGCAATGAAAACTTGTTACTCTTTTTTTGGCAAATTCAAGAACATCATTTGGATACATTATTACATCTGGTCTTTTGCCAAATATTTTTTCAGAGAACATTATTCCTACTTCTTTGTTCTCTGCTTGTAATGTCATCTCTTTCATTACTTCTGGTTTTTTATAGTGTTTTAATGATATTGAAAGAATCATATATTAGTGTAGAATTAGTTTATTTATATATTTAATTGGTATTTGTCTAATTGTGAATAAAATTCATTTAAATACTAGTCAGTTTTGAATAATTAACTTTAAAAAGAACTAGCCAAGACCTACTTGGATAATGAAATTATGCAGAAATAAGAACATGTATTTTATAATATTTATACTTTTTATAATATTATTTCTTCAATCATGCATTAATGTTACTGTTGAAGAAACCAGAATAAATACTTCTAACACTTCAATTCAAGAGATTCCAATAAAAATGAACATAACTGGCCCAGATATTAGCCGGGATTGTTCTTTGCTGACTTCTCAGGATATAGAGGAAATATGTCATAAAGAAGTAAAAGAAGTTGAAGCTAAACTTGTTAAAGATGCTGTGTGTGCTAAGATATTTGAATATGACAAAAATGAAAAATTATATTTTTCTTATCTTGATTATGGGGGAACCACACCCCAGCAATTAAAGCATTGCACTCAAGTTCTCAAAGGCGAACAATTAACTGAACATGCTTGTTTTGTTGCAGGAAACATTAATACTGCATATATCTTTGGAAGCAGATATACTTTAACTTTGCAGAATATGAATCTTATTTCTGGTTATGAAATGTGTTCTAATTTAGAACTAATGCATCTTGGTAAATTGATTTCTAATAGAGTTTACAATAACTTAACCACTTCTAAGTAGATTATATGGAAATGTTTATTAATCAGTCATTATTCTAAATGACATACTCCCCGACCTAAAGGTCGGGGTATCTTGTTAGATGCTTCAAACTTGAGCATGGTGTTGTTCTTGAGTTTGAATATATTTTTCTACTGTTGAAAATTCATT
>Ga0222697_1000270_pt1 | contig 24122 bp, 24 predicted proteins | sample AntAcemetage1402_FD_179835 | JGI IMG/M metagenome (GOLD analysis project Ga0222697, IMG submission 179835) | Saline water microbial communities from Ace Lake, Antarctica - #1402 | ecosystem: Environmental > Aquatic > Non-marine Saline and Alkaline > Saline | place: Antarctica: Ace Lake... | reverse complement strand
GCTTGTACCGATATTGAGGGCGCAGGGCTTTCAATTACAACCGGGACTCTCAATATAACCGCTGCTGATGAAAGCGCAGACACGGCTTGCTATTTGGCTTTTTTTACTGGAGCAACTGGCGCTCTTGGGCCTAAGACTGGTACAAACGCCACGATCAATTCCACTAACGGTGCCGTTACTTTCGGTGTGGCTGGGGCTTCGGAGGTTCAGGCTTCTTTAAGTCTAACAGGTGACGCAGATAGCGATGCCGCTGACACAGACGAAACAATGACCTTCGCCTTGACAACCAACGCCGACCCGACACAGGCTGAGTGGGAGTGGACAACGACACAAACTGCCGGGATAAAATTCAACGGATCGGTAGAATCAACCGGATCGTTTATCATCGGCTCCGCAGCCATGTCCGGTACAGACCTTGAGAAACTGGACGGAATTACCAACGGTACGGGAGCGGCCAACAAGTGTGCGGTGCTGGATGCCAGCCTTGATCTTGCCATGGGTACAGGCGATCTATCGGCCACGCTCATTACCGCAGCAGGGAAGGTCGTAGCGAACGCCTCTCTTGACGTGAAGAATGGGGCGACCAGTTCAGGGGTGATCGCTATCTATGAGGACAGCACGGACGGTACCAACTTCGCTTCCTTTCAGTCTCCGGCCCTGGCCGGCAACACCGTGTATACTCTCCCGACAACTGATGGTGGTGCAGGAGAATTTCTGCAAAGTAACGGTAGTGGTGTCCTAACCTGGGCCGCTGGAGGTGGTGGGGCAACGGCTTATGATGATATAGGCGACCCGGATGCTTCGGGTTCTATTGCCTTTGGGGCTTACACCGGGACGTACACCAGCGCTACCGATGGCTGGGGTGGGATGCTTATTGATTGTAGCCTTGCAAATCCTACATCAGATACAACCCTGCTAAGTTTACGACATGTTTCAGATAACGCTTCTTCGGCTGAATATTTGAAATGTATCAACGATTACGGTTCAGGGGCAGATGTGGTTTTCGAGACTATGTACGCTGGTCGCACCGGTATTGGCAGAGAGGCAGATGGCAGCATGCAGTTAGTCGTATCGGATGCTGTCAATGTCGCAAACGCAGCTACAATTGGCCTGTATTGTAATTATGGATTTATATCTAGCGGTACTGACATTGGAATATTAAACTTTGGCGGGCTTGATGGTGACGAAGACGACGCTGCTCAAATAATATCCTATGCTTCTGAGACTTGGAGCGCTGGAAATAATGGGGCAGAACTGGCTTTTGTAACGACTCCCAATACCTCTGATGCTGGCATAGAGAGACTTAGAATTTCAAATGCTGGTAACGTAACGCTTGGTTCAACCACGGTAGACGGTGGTAGCGTCACCCTGCAAGACGGCGCCCAGACCGGTGACGATACGCTCATTATAGCCATGTCCGGGGACGGTGCCGGGGATGCTTCGTTGACTACCAGTGATGGGCATATTAGTCTGATGCCGGGGAGTGGTAACGTTGGTATCGGTGTCGCTGCCCCAGGTGAAATGCTAGAAGTTCTTGGCGACGCCTCATACATTGAATCAAATCACACGGCAACGGATTCTTTTAGCGGGTACAAAATGTCAGAAGCGGGAACTTTCACCGCTATCTTTCAGGGAATCGGGTCAACATTTGCTACTGCTAACCGGCAAAACGATCTAGAAATATGGTCTGTTGCTGGAGATCTTAATCTACAAAAAGACGGTGGCAAAATTGGAATTGGTACGGTTGCCCCACTATCTACTGTTCAAATCGTCAGCGATCTTGATGGATCAGCAGACCTTGGTGATTGGTCGGAGTATCAATTCACCATCGTTACAGGGGGAACTACGGGGGATACAGCAGGTATATTGCTTGCTTCCTCAGATGATACCTATGGTGGATCTGCAATCGTTCACACTGACACCGACACTGGTGGTCGGGGAGATTTAATGTTTTATACAAAGCAGAGTGCATCTGCCGTAGCCCCTGTGGAGATAATGAAACTAGGATCAAGCGGAAACATCACTGTAACGGCTAACGTTAATCCTGAGGCTGATGGCACCCGTGACCTTGGGACTGAGACAACCGCGCAATGGGCAAACGTCTGGGCTGATGCAGTCAACGGCGCCGACTATACTTATTACAATAACTTCCGCACCATGGAGCTAGAGAAGTTTGCAGGTTATCCGAGCGGGATAGCGATTACGTCACCTTCTATTAACCCTGATCTCGGGAGCATTAATGAGAAGATGGATGGGAAGCCGCTGTTCGCTGTCTGTGAAGAGTTCTTAGAGTATAAGGGTGTCAGGATCACGGCAGAGCAGTTGAAGCAATTAGTGGAGGCACTGGAAGCCAAGTGAGTGTCCGTTACGAATCCCGGGAATGGTTCAACAGTAACGGGTACGGCAACTGGTACGGACGTGCCTGGAAGGACGGGACGGCCGCCGTGCGGGATGATCTCTCGTCCAGTGAAAAAGCATTCGTAGAGTATCATGAACGGGAACACTTGAAGGATTACAAGAAGGGTAAGAAGCGGTCCGAGTTCCGGGCAAACAGTAAAGCATTACTCCGGCATCCGGTCGGCGCCGCGAAACTCCTGTTCCGGGCAATGAAGGACGGTCACAAACTCGACCTCCCGGACGGGATCGATATCGACCTGGAAGCGAAAGTAACTTTGTTTAGGTGGTAATCAAGTGGGCAAGAACAAGCGGATAGAAATAGATGACTTCGCCGGCGGGATTGAGTTCCCCGGATTGCTCGATACTACCCAGCAGGATGTGACTAAACGAATAGGGACGCCGGAGAAATAATGACCCAAGTAACTACCACTAATCCTTTTATTTCTATTCTCATAGAGAAGGTTTTTAGAGATAAAGGATTGAAAAGTATAGGCCGACGGAGAGATTCTGATTTCAATACCACCTATGACACCTTTACAGCAAGTTTCTTCTCCGTTGGTGGCGGTAAGGATACAAAGGCTAATTGGCGTGCCAAGCAGAAGTACAAGAAGGTAAAGGTTTCGCTTGATACCAAAATGACTGCCTCGTTTAAGAAGTTCCAAGATGGTAAGCTAGGAGAAAAGGGATTAGTAAATGCTTGGATGAAGGCAAGAAGAGAAGCGTATGAAGAAGCTATGGTACTTGGAGCAACATGGGCTGGTAATCCGTTCTATAAAGACATTGGTATAACTCCAGAGGACCGGAAGTATTTGGAGAAAGCCGTGAGGTATGAAAACCGATTTGCTAAGAAGTTTGTTTCCGATATGGTAAATGAACGAGGACGGATGGATTACGCTAGAAGGCTCCAGATGTACGTCAACACGCTAGACTCGATGTTCTGGTATGGGTTTGTACTGGGAAAGCCAAAAGGAACTAGGTTCTACTGGACACTACATCCGGCAGAGTCTTGTGTTGATTGTTTAGCTTGGGGTGCGGAGTCAAGAACCGTTGGTGGATACACTAGAGAAACATTACCATCGACGCCTAGAGCTGGCGATTCTCGGTGTAGATCGAATTGTATGTGTTCTTTAACTGTTGTTCGTAAACGAAAGAATAAATAAGGAGGTTATTATTATGAGGGAATCAAATGACACTAAACGCCTATTATCTGAAATGAAAACTGTCCGAAAAGTTTATGATGGTTTATTTGGTGCAGGAGAAAGCAGTAAATTATGTGAGTCAGTTTATCTTGATATGCCAGGATCTTTTGAATACTTGAGAGATAAGTTGCAGACATTAGTAAACGCAATGTTCCCATCACCCAAAAAGAATGATTACTATTATGTAAATATATGTGCTACATATGCAGATAGCATCGTTGTTCGTGTTGACTTCAGAGCAAAGAAGGATACTTACTACAGTATTCCTTATACAGTGAGCGACACCGGAGATCCAGTGCTCGGCAGTAAAAAGGAAATTAGCTTAGGAGTTGTCCTTGTCGCAAAGTAAAGCATCTACATCCAGCACCTCAGATAGTCATTGGGTGACGTTGAGAGATGGTAGACGTATCCTGATAGAGGGCAAGGGTGAATGGGTGTCTAAAAGAAGCAAGGCAATGAAAAGATTCAAGTATACACTTTTTGGTAGGAGGAAAAATAATGAAAACGAAAAAGCTAGTACAGCTAACTGAAACGTTCTGCCCTGAAAAGGTGGAACTCACTGAGGCTGTTCTTGATGAAGCAGGTGCTGTTGTTAAACCTGCGCATCTTCAACTTACTTTTGGTCGTGTTGACGAAATTAATGAGAACGGACGCAGGTATCGTAAGTCTATTATGGAAGGTCAATTTGCTGCGAACGCCGATAAGATCAAAAACAAAATGATTTTTATGGAAGCAGACCATCCTTCTGATAATAAATCCCACCTAGATAGAACGGCCTCGATTATTACGGATGTTGGTATTCTGGAAGATGGCAGAATTGTTGGCGGAGCCGACTTGGTTGAAACGCGGGTCGGTAATGACATCAAGGCGATAATCAAAGGTGGCGGAAAGGTGCAGGTATCGCAAAGGGGCTATGGGACTACTACGATAGAAGAAATAGAAAAAGATGGAAAAAAGATCAAGTTTCAAGATGTTGATGAAACGTACCAGTGGCAGACATATGATTTCGTAATTGGTGCTTCGGTGCTAGACGCTGGTGTGGACAGCATCAAAGAAACAAAAGAAGATAAGGAGGAGGAAGAGACAATGGGAGACAAGAAAGAAAAGCTGGAGATTAAGGACATTGCTCAGCTTGAGGCTGACTATCCTGAACTTCATAAGCAGATGCTTGAGTCCGTTAAGGCCGATGCCGATGCGAAGCTTCTTGAAGCAGTGAAGTTGGAGAAGGAACAGGCGGAGGCCAAAGTGAAAGGCGAGTTTGCAGAGCAATTGACTTCGCTGACTGAGGCTGTCACCGGCCTTCAGGAAAAACTTCTGAAGAAAGAAGAGCCTGTTAAGGAAGAGAAGGATGATAGCGTAATGGTGGCCCTTACGGAACAGCTCAAGACGCTCAATGCTAAGGTTGATGAGCAGGAGAAGGCACTGAAAACCTCGAAACTTGAAGAGCACATTACCAAGAGTCTCGGCACTGAGGCTTATGCTGATGATATTCGTGCCATGGTTTCCGGCAATACTATTGAGGAAATTGACATTAGTATTAAGGAATCTCGTGAGCGCATAACGGCTATCCTTGAAAAGGCTTCTAAGGTTCCTGCTGGTGTAGGTATTTACCAGCCTGAGAACGATCAGTTGGATGATGTTTCGTTGCTGAAAGAATCCCAGGCTATGTTGGCTGGGTTGGAACCGCTCTCTGAAGAGAAGAAAGAAGACTAAGAGAGTTTTCACTGTGGAAGGAGGAAATGAAGGAATATGAAGATAACCAGAGAACAATTGGTTGAAGATAGGGCTAGACAGGCTCGGTGGGACCACCTTACTCGGGGGCTCAATGAGACTACTCGTCACGCTACTGAAGTCCTTATGGACAATATGGCAGAGGAGATTCGTCTTCACGAGGGTGTGACTACGGCTAATGTGGGTACTTTCACCACGTATGCTCTTCCGTTGATTCGGCGCATTTATCCGGCATTGCTGGCTCCGAGGATCGTTGGTACGCAGGTCATGCGTCAGCCTACGGCTAAAGCCTTCTGGCTGGATTCCAAAAATGCTGATGGTGATCGGCTTGATGTAGCGGCTAATTTCGATAGAGATTATGCTGATACTGTTGAGTCTGGAACCGTTAAAGAGGTCACTTTCAATATCTCCAGCACTACCGTTACGGCTGAGCAGAAGAAATTGAAAGCTATTTGGACGATTGAATCGGCGCAGGATTTGCCGAGATATCATCCTGGCCTTTCGACGATGGGTGAGTTGCTTGGTATCGTTTCGAGCGAGATTGTCCGAGAGATTGATAGTGAGGTCATTCTTGACCTGTATACCGCTACCGATATTGACGCTGGGACTACCGCTGGTAATGTCAACTGGAGTGCCACTCCGCCCGCCGGTGATACTACGACTGCCGACAAGCGTGCATGGCGTGAGACTCTGTATGACGCTATCATTGATGCCAACACGCAGATCAAGACCAAACGGTATGTCAGTGGTAATTTTATTATCACGCATCCGACTAATACCGGGCGTCTTGAGAAGCTTGAAGGTTTCGCACTGGCTCCGAATGCAGAGCGGCGTAGCTTGTCTACCGGTACTCGTACTGTTATCGGTTCTCTTAATGGTCTGTATGACGTTATTGAAGATCCGTGGCATCCGTATGAATACAAGATGTTGCTTGGTCATAAGGGCGCTTCTTGGCTCCAGACCGGTTACGTGTTCATGCCTTATATCATGGCGTGGCTCAGTCCTGAAGTATTTAGCACCACGGACTTTACCTACGCACGTGGTATGATGAGCCGTTTCGGACGTAAAAAGGTCGTTGGTAACTTGTACGCGACTATAACAATCACTGATACCTAAGCCATAGGTGTTGGATGGATAAGTAGGAAAGGGACTGATGTGATGTAGAGTGCTGGCGTGTGAATGGATAGTAGGTTCACCACCGCACCGCAAGCACACGACGCTTTCAACTTCGCGCGTCAGCTCCACGCACAAGAGAGGGTTGAAGATCAAAATGAGAAATCATGGAGAAATCTTCAACCCTCTCCCCTTTTCTTCAAATATGTGGTATAATAATAAAAACAATAATAATAAAAGAGATAGAAAAGAGCGTGGTTTGCGTGGAGCTAACTATCAACGAAACAGGTGTAACACAGGTAGTAACTAATGTATTAACTGGACAGTCTGTTAATATTCCTCCTAACTTCTTGTATCCGTCATTCCTTTGTCCGGCACGTATCGGCCCAACATATAAAAGTGTACTGGCTGCTATTAATCACCGGTGCCATCTAAATGACAAACCTATTATCATCCGCCGTGGTTCAGCATTAGGTGACGTTGTTATGTCCTTGTCAGCGCTATCTACGTTCAATTCCCGCATACATCCCACGAATCCTACACTGGTCTCCGCTGCAACAGACTACCACACTATATGTTCTCGTCTTAACGATGGTAGAAAAGCGTTTTTGCTATCTCATTTAGGCTCTAAATCAGAGTACGCTCTTGGTGTAACCTTTGATGGTGTGTTTGAACATGACTTAGTACATTTCCAAGGAGCAAACAGAATTGACATTGCTACGGAGATATTGCTAGGCACAGATGCAGTGAAACATACTTTCTACCTGAAGAAACTGAAGTCGATTTGTACGCTCGTTGAGAATATATTCCAGGAAAAGAAAGTACCGCAAAAGAAATACACCATTGGCGTTGTCCTAGATGGTATATCAAATAGGATCGGTTCAGGATTGGCTAATGCGATTGTGGATAAATTGTCAGGTATAAAAGACTCCGTTGTTATCTCACTCGGAAATGACTTTGGTTATCGAAGAGCAATATCAGTGGGTGACAAGTTTAAGCCGGAACATCTGTTTGAATTAGTTGATCGGTGTTCGGTGCTGGTTACTGTGGACTCAGCAATGTATTGGATCTCACATTACACAGAGACACCTACAGTTCTATTGTTGAATGGAAATCTTGAGCTTAGTCCTGGAAGTAAAACCAAGTATCATAAAGACACGGTTCCTATTATTGCAGATTTTACCGATAGTAATGCAAGGACTTTAGCAAAAGCGGTTACTGCTGAAGTAAGAAAAGTATTAAAAAGGGGATGATGCATCGTGGAGATTACAATTATAAGACCAGGTGGGTTGGGTGACGTAATAGATACACTTCCTTCTGTAATACATTTAATGAAGAGCCATCATGTGGTTTATTACACTTCACCAGAGATAGGCCAAGGACTCTTATCGTTGATCGAAGGACTTGAAGTAAGAGATTTCACTGCTCCCCATCAATATGAAATAACGTATAACGGAGATGCGCCTTGTAGTTTAATTGGAATAGCGAAGTTTTTCAAAGGCGATACGAAAGTTGTTACTAAAAGACCAAGAGGACTGACCGAACCGTTGTGGCATGTTAGGTCGATTATCTCTGGAGACATTGTAAAGGATCTATCCAGCATAAAAACTATCCTTGACGAGCCTGTTATTCAAGGTTGGGGAATGCGACTTGGCGTTGATGTCTCTGAGCAGGACATAGTAGAGACCGGAGTTGCTGTTAGACACACCTTTCCCACTCAGTCCCAAAGCGGTACACACGAGAAAACCATATGCATACAAGCCGATGCATCCTCACCACTCAAAGCATTACCTCCTTCATCTATAATTGACCTCGCTAATAGTTTATCTGAAAAGTACAATGTAGTTGTGGTTGGTTCAGTTGAAACACGAAAACGATTTTTGAAGTTAGCTGATTATGGAAAGAACAAAGATATTGTATGGAAGCTTGGAATAACTCTTGCCGAGATAGTAGAGATAGTTGCATTTTCAAGTGCAGTAGTTGCTCACGATAGTGGAGTCCTACATTTGGCAGCTATTTTGAACGTCCCAAGCGTAGCACTGATGGGTCCGTCTCTAAAGAGAGATAGATTTAAAGATTTTATTACAAATATGAGATTTATTAATTGTAATAAATCCGTCAAGTGTGCTCCGTGCTGGTTTCGGTACACGCATGAGTGCATGAATGACTATATTGAAACAGGTACGTCTCGGTGTATGAGATCAATATCAGCCCGTAAGGTGAAAGGAGCACTCCGTGCTTTGGTGGAATAAGACAGGTACTCGGCAGTTATTCTCAGATGAAAACGGTAAAACCATTGTTGTTGAAGAAGATGGTAAGATAGATGAATCAGTTCTTCGATTCGGTGCAAAGTCTTTGCCACATGGTTTTGTTAGAGTTGATGATCCTATTCTTGCTGATCCACTTCCTTTCCTTTCTTTACATGAATTGAGCGTGATTGTCCTAACTGTAGATAACTTCGCTGTTTTTAGTACGTGTATAGACGCTCTCCAAAAAGCACTCAAAGATATATCACATGAGATCGTTGTGGTGTGTAATGGAACTCCAGAAGCTACGATGAACAAGATCCAAGCAAAGTATCCCACAATAGAAATGGTAGTTTGTGGCAGGAATATTGGTGTAGCTAAAGGCCGTAACATGGGTGTAAAGAGTGCAACGGGTGACGTTCTGTTATTCTTGGACGATGACCAGATAGTAAATAATAAGACAATTGAATTAATGATAACAGAGCTTGACACTGGCTATGACTTGATCGGTGTTGAGCGTTGGTCTATGGACGCAGCCGGACATGCAAAGAGACAACATGAGGCAAAGGCCGAACTTGGTGTACATGATTATGTTGGCGGCGGCGGAATGTTGATGAAGAAGGAAATATTTGAAAAGTTAAAAGGATTTGACGAGCGATATTATCCTGCGTATTACGAGGATTCCGATTTGTGTTTCCGCGCTAAAGTCCAGAACCTTATGATAGGCTGTTGTTATGTTGCTGGGATAAAGCATTTAGGACACACAACTCTTGGAGACGCAAGATTGGTATGGTTTAATTCACAAGAGGTGTTGGAACGTAACAGGCTTGAGTTTTTGAAGGTCTACGGAAAGTTTTGGGGTAAGCAGTACCAGCAAGTCCCGCGCGAGATAAAGAAATTAATGTTGTTATACGATCAAGAGAACTGGGCATTCCATTCTCAGGCTAAAGGATTTGCTAAGTATTGTAATCTTGATGTAAGTATCGAGATGGGGTCTTGCCGGAAGATAAATCACGCACAGATAGATTCGTGTGATAGAGTGTTTATTATGGGTCTGTTGATGACTGTGTTTCCTGACTTAGCTAGTGTAATGAAATCAAAATCGTATTCAACACTGGTTCATCACTATCCGTCATTAGCAGGATTGAATTACAAAGAGAATATTCTTGGTTATCTTGAGCACGAAGTAAACAATGCAAGTAAAGCACACAACCATGGTTCCATATCCAGAATGATACAAAAGCTATGGAAGAAAGAGTTCAATCTTAATTCATTGTATCTACCAGCCGGAATAGATTGCGAATTATTCAAACCGGTAGAGAAAGCTAAAACAAAAAAGTCTCAAGTAGTATTAGGATTCTGCGGAGATACAGATAAGGAACTAAAAGGATTTGAGGACATCATTAAACCAGCTATTGAGATAGTCAATGAAGCTGGTTACAATGTAAAACTAAAGGTAAAGAGCGCCGACAAGTTAATCCCACATGAAAAAATGCCAAAGTTTTATAGTGATATTGACATTTACCTTTGCGGTTCATCAGCGGAAGGACTACCGACTCCTCTACTGGAAGCGTGTTCCTGTGGTATACCTTTTGTATCAACTGATGTAGGTGTTGTGCAGGAGATTAATCTACAGGACCAGAACATTTTAGTAGATAGAACAGCAACCGCTCTGGCTAATGGAATAATAGAGATGATCGAAGCCGGTGATATGAGACAGCGCGGAGCGTTAAATAGAAAGATAGTTGAAGCGGGATGGGACTGGAAATATATCGCTGATGTGTGGGGGTATTTCTTAACGGGCGACAACGATAGTTATTATCAGTTGATGGACGAGAGGACTGATAGACTATCTGCTATGACTACAAAGCCGCTTGTAAGAGATGAACAACTTCAAATAGAATACAAGAATATAAACAGCTCTGTAAAAGGAAAAGATCCAAAAGTCCTTCTCATATATGATGAGCCTAATTGGGCGTTTCATTCACAAGCAAAAGGACTGAAGAAGCATTGTTCGCTTGATGTTAATTTTGATATGTGCAGCCATAGTGAGTTATCAAGTGTGAGCACTGATACGTATGATATACTTTTTCCAATGGGACTGTTACTCACCGTTAGTGATAAAGTAACGAATGTTCTAAGGGATCAATCATATGTTACTCTGGTTCATCATTGTCCGATAAAAGACATCTATATGCCTCCAGAGAATTTCCGCGCATTTCTTAAACAGGAACTGGTAACGGCTAAGAGTGCAAAAGGAAACGCCTCTATCTCCAGAACAATTCAGTCCTTGTGGAAAAAGTTAGGTCTTGATACTGTTTATTTACCAGCAGGAACAGATTGTAAGGTATTTAAACCTGTAGCAAGAGCAAAGGAAACAAAGCCGCAGAAGAATAAAGAATATGTTTTAGGCTACTGCGGAAATACCAAGAAAGAGTTTAAGGGATACCAAAATATTCTACTACCTGCGCTCAAGATACTCGAAAAAACAAACCATAAATTTAGACTTAAAACTAAAGGATTTGGTGGAAAACGTGTACCACATGAAGCGATGGCTGATTTCTATGCAGACGTTGACATTTACATTTGTGTATCATCAGCGGAAGGATTACCGACTCCGTTGATGGAAGCATGTTCTTGCGGCATTCCTTTTGTGTCAACCGATGTAGGCGTTGTAAAAGAAATCAATCTATTCAACCAGAACGTTGTTGTTGATAGGAGCCCCGTTGATGTAGCTAATGGTATAGTGAAGATGATTGAAAAAGGAAAGTTAAAAGAAAACGGTGCTTTGAATAGGAAGATAGTTGAAGCGGGATGGGACTGGAAGTACATAGCCAATCTTTGGGCAGCTTTCATTATTGGAGATGTAGAGAAGTTCCAGGAAGCGCATCAACTTAGAGATAGCAGGTTGAATGAAATAAAAGTGAAAAAGGAAAACCTCTCAAAAAGTCTTACGGTTTTTGTTATAACTGTAGGAAATCCAAACTATGAAAATTGTATAGAGGCTTTGAAAAATCAAGACTGCGATTTCAACTTGGAGATTATTAAAGATCAATATCCGATGGACAAAGCCTTTCAGCAAATGATTACTAAGTGCAAAACAAAGTATTATATCCAGGTTGATGAAGATATGGTATTAGAACCTCATGCTGTAAGAACTCTCTACGAGGAAGCCTTGAAGAAACACGCCTTTGTTGTATACCCACTATGGGACCCGCACTTGGATATGATGATAAGTGGATTAAAAATCTATGAACATTCAATTTTTGCTAAGTTTGCATATGATGAAGAAATGTTCTCATGTGAAAGAGAGCAGTTGGATAGAGTTGTTAAAGAAGGCCATAGCTGTGAATTTAAAGAACTGAATAACACACAGGCTTTAGGTGTACACTCACCAGAATGGACTCCTTACCTGATATTCCAGAGGTACAAGAGCCTGACTGAAAAGAGAAGATGGGGCTTGCGTGGGACTGGTTGGGTAGACGCTCTGTTAAACAAATTCCTGTCTGCGTATCAAGATGATCCTTCTGAGTTAAACTTCTTCGCTATGTCTGGAGTTATAAGTGGTCTAGCATCGGACGAATCTAATTTTGTTGGTGAACGAGATTCAAGAACATTTGCCAGAGAAGAATTTCAACGACTCAAAAATCTATGGAGAGAGTAAATAAAATGCATATTGATATTAACGATCCTACTGAGCTTTCTGTTTTCGCTACGAACAAGTGCAATTTTCGATGTTGGTTCTGTAGGCGCACAAGCGGAGATTTGGATATGAAAAAAGACATTGACATACCAACAGTTGAAGCAGCGTTGAATAAATATCCTAGCATTAAATCGGTATGCATTGCAGGATTTGGTGAGCCGTTGTTGTACCGTGGCTTAGACTCTCTGTTGTTCCTTTTAGAGGAGCGTAATATAAATGTAGGACTCATAACCAACGGGTCTTTGGTATTGAAGAGAAAGAGATTATTCCAAAACCATCCTGTGCGCTCAATTTCGATCAGTCTAAACTCAGTTGACCAGAAAGGACACGCAGAGATCAATGGAGTGGATGGAAAATTTGATGAAATTGTAGATGGAATAAGTTGGTTAAAAGCGAATACACAAAGTAAAATATATGTGTCTTTTGTTATCCACCACGGAAATTATCAGATAATACCGGAAGCGTTGGAGCTTGGACTAAAGTGTGACGGTATTGACTTCCATAATTTACTCCCACATAAAAAAGAACAATACGACAAAATAATAACAACTGCTGATACAGAAATCTTGGCTGAGATTAATACATATAAGTCTCATCCTAAAGCTGGAAAAGTAAAAAGCTGGCCTAAACCGGTAGGCACTCCGAAAGAAGTCGGTAACTGCCGTTTGTGTTTCCAGCATATGTTATTAGCTCCTGGAGGATATGTTTCTTGTTGTGCCAGAGTTATGCCTCCGGTTCCTGGAAGTCCCATAATCTATCAAGAAGGAGTGTGGAATAGTGATTTCTGTAATGATATAAGAAATGACATTAAAACAAGAGATGAATGTTTGTACTGTTTTGGTAATTATTGAAAATGAAGGAGGAGAAGAAAATGAGATGTATTGATATTCCTTTTGAACTATTGAAGAATGACTGGATATGGTATCCTACACGTTCAGCGGTTCTATGGTTACAAGAAGCTATTATAGAGGCTATGAAAAAGTATGATGTCAACACTTCAGATGAAGAGCTAGAAACATCATCGTATGCTAAGAAGTACACGAGTGCAGGAAAAGACCCACACTTGGCTAAGCTACGTGGCGCTCTGGAACTATGGGCAAGCATTGAGAAACATGGTTTCAGTAGAGACAAGAGTAGTATTACCGTCAATATTACTGATGAAGGACGAATACAAGTAATTGATGGTTTCCACAGAATTAACATTCTTGATTTTCTGGATTATAAAGGTCTGGTAAGACTTGATATAGTTGAGTGCGGGCAGCAGTGGGAGGATTTCAAAGATAAATTGGTTGAAATGAAATCATTGTATACTCCTATCCCACATCCAGATGTTTCGGAGTTTATTTGTTACCGCGTTGATAGCGGTGATCGGTTGAAATTTATTCGTAAGGAAATAGGAAATCCTGTTGATAATATTGCTGACCTTGGGTCGTGTGAGGGATACATGAGTTTCGGTCTGTTTGACATGGCTAACAAGAGTATCCATGCTGTAGAGGCTAACAAGATGCGGTGCGAGGTGTCTGACTATCTGAATCGAATGTACAATAGAGACAGTAAGAAGATCACCTTCCATAATTGCAAGATCGAAGAGTATATGAGTACAACCGAAACAGTTTTTGATGTAGGAATATTCCTTTCCACATTCCATCACTCAATTATACACAATGGAGACAGAGCATGGAGTGATCTTAAAGGTTTGTCAGAAAAAGTAAAGGTACTCTTCTTTGATATGGCGGTGTCAGGAGATAAAGTCTGGTCCGACCACGAAAGCCTCAAAGGTTTGACGGCAAAAAAATTCCTTCACTTGATATATACTCATTGGGGATATAACAAGCACAAGGCACTACCTGTTAAGACTGTTGATGGAAGAACTATATTCAAGTTTTGGAGGGAATAGAAATGAACTTAATGTACAGTATTAATAGCCTGGCTAATAGTATGGCATCACGTACTATAGACAATTTCTTTAAAGAGGTCGCAAGGCAGTGCGATTGTAAAATGACTGGTATAAATCAACAGGATTTCATTAAAGAGAGAAATCAACAATTGTGGGATGAAGCTACTACTGAATCTGATAACTTCACTTCGCCGGTTTTCAGGTTTGCTTTACAAAACGCTGATAGGATTAAGCAACAACGGATTGCTGAACTATACCTTCTCAAGTTGCACTATGGAGAGAATGACCCAGATTGGATAATTGGATTGCAACGTTGTAATGCAAAAGAGATTAATAGGAAATATAAGTTGTGTAGATGGATAGGAGATTTTCATGTTAATACCAATATGATAGGTGCCGGTTCGGTTGTTACAAAGGACGTTCCTGATTATGGCTTGGTGTATGGTAATACAGCAAAGTTAAAAGGCAAGGTAAATGAAACTGGCTTGGTGATACGATGAATGTAGAAAGAGCCCTGATGCTGCTAGGTAATGAGGAGAGCGGAGTACAGATTAACATTAGTAAAACAGGTGGGGTTAAAATATCATTGAGAACTACTCCAGCTAGTTCAGGCCATAGTAATACGATAGAAGGAGCGGTATTAAAGTTGGTAGATAATCTTGGTGCTTGGGCCTCACGCCAAGAGAAATATGGGTGTAGAGATTTCTATTATACTCGATCAATGGCCGTTAAAAATGTTGTGGATTTAATCACTGAGGAGTCGTTGATATGAGAGTAGTTGTGGTAGGTGGTGCAGGATTTATTGGAACTCACTTGGTTAATAAGCTATGTGAGGTAGGCCATGATGTTATTGTAGTAGACAACCTGATAACGGGACAGAGCGGGAATATCAATCCAAAGGCTAAGTTCGTGTGGTTAGACCTATCGAAAGGTTCGGAGGCACTGACGGCTATTTTAGATGAGCGTGTTGTGAAGAGCATAATCCACCTCGCTGCAATACCAGATATTAGTCGAAGCTTTTCTGAGCCAAGCCTTTGCCATGAGTGCAATCTTACGACTACTTTGAACGTGCTTAGAGCGGCAGCAAACAGTAAATATGTAAAGAGAGTAACTTTTACCAGTTCAACGGCTGTTTATGGAGAGCAGACTGTCTTTCCACTGATGGAAACTTTTGCTCCACATCCTCTCAGTCCGTATGCTGTACAGAAATTAGCTGGAGAACATTACATGAAGGTGCTTGGTGAACAGCATGGATTAGAAACAGCGTCATTAAGGCTCTTCAATGTGTATGGGGAAGGCCAGTCAAATGAAGGTGCGTATGCATCGGTTATAAATGTGTTCTCAAGACAGAAGAAGCAAGGAGAACCGTTGACTATCATAGGGGATGGAAATCAAACACGAGATTTTGTATACGTGAAGGATGTGGTACGTGCTCTGATGACAGTAGGAATAGGAAAAGTAGCGTTAGGTGGTGCTGTATTTAATATTTGTACAGGAGAAGAGAGGAGTGTACTTGATGTAGCTGAATTGTTCGGTGGTGAGGTATTGCAGTATCTTCCAGAGCGCAAGGGAGATATCAGGAGAAGCGTTGGTAATGCTGGAAGAACGTCGGAGATTATTGGCTTCAAATCTGAGTATTCGTTGGAGCAAGGATTAGAAGATAGTGGTTTATTATAACGAAGGAGGAGAGTAAGATGAAAGACTGGAATGCAATGATGTTTTATTACTACACTGATGAGAATGGTGAGAAGAGGGTTGACCGTATGGCCGTAACCTCAGATACTGTTGGTGACACGATTAAGGAATTGAAGGAAAAGTATAAGGACGATTCTAATTTTGAGGTAGTAGCTGAGGACCGCCTTTTATCTAATACTTTTGATCCCATTGCAGAAGATAGATTGAATCGAGAGAAATTCCCCAAAGCTTATGCAGATGCTCTTGAAGTATTTAAAAAGCATCATATTGAAGGTTGGAATTGAATAGGAGAGGTTAGCGTGTGGTATCTAATTGGTTACGTTGCTTTTGGCATTGTGGGTTTATGGGCGCTAATACATGACCTTAATTTTGACTAAGGTATACAACGGTATATGTTTAGATAATAATACTATTGTAGTTGAAGCGACTGATGATGGTGAGGTTCGTCTCTTTGCTAGAGGAAAAAATTCTGAAGATAGTGGCCTGTTGTGAAAGACGGGTCAGGTGTGGGGCTGAGCCTGAAAGACTATAAAAGATAGAGAAGGGTAGGAGCTAAGATGTCGAAGAAAGCAAAAGAAAAAGAGAAACAGATGTATGAGAATATCAGTGGTACGGATCAGTTGTTTACTGGTGAGTACGGTCAAAGAATTATGGTACGCAGAGATGCAACAACTGATTGCCCACAGGCGGCAAATAGTGATTACTTCAAAAAGGTCAATTCAGTGACTGCTAGAGTCATGGAGGTGGCTAAGTCAGCTCCTCTTTTTCAAGAACTTGATTCACCGGAAAACGTTATAGAGGTGCCGGATAAGGTAAAGGTTATCAATAACAATATTGTCACCTCGGCAAATATCAGAGGTGCAGATGATGAGGATATAAGTTTCTCCTCTCGTCCGACTCCAAAGAAAGCAGTTGTTGCTCCTGTTGTGGAGGATAAACCTAATGATATTCCAGAACCAAAGACTACTGTAAAGAAGAAAAAAGCAAAGAAGAAAGTCACACGCAAAGCGAGATCAAAAAAGAAAGCGTGATAGCGCATGGCAGTTTCAAGGAACACATTGCGAGAACAGGTTTGGCGTAACTCAGGTAGACCCAATAGAGATACGACAAAGAATCAGTACGAGATAAGCAATGATGATATTGATGAATATCTCGATGAGGCGTTTGAAGAAATCTACAAGCGAGTTCCGAAGAAGGTTTTAAGGTATATCACCACGGTAGCGGATCAGCAGACTTATGATGTTCCTGTTACAGTGAAGAATATCCTTGAAGAGATATGGGAATCATATGTGGGACTAAAGGTTTCTTTTGACAGCGAGTTAGATTTCTTTGACTCCGATGCATTTGAAGCTGAAGGACTGTCGTTGTATCACAATCCAAACCTGTTCGATATATTCATGGGAAATGTGAAGAGTCTTGGTAGGATGGACCCAGTAGGACTTGAGCTTGACTCATTCGCCTCTACCATGCTTGTGTATCCTTGTCCGACAATGGCTGGTGATAAGATATATTACGTTGCGGGAGAAGAATGGGAATGGACTACTTCCGGGACTGATAAAACATTCACAGATAATAGATTCAAAGCGGCGTTACGGCTGTGGGCTGAGTTCCAAGTCATTAGTATGCTTGCTGAACGCAGAAGTAACGCCGCCGGTGTCCCACGATCAGGTGGTACTCTTGATTACGGTGCTGCATTTTCACTCAAGACAACTGCTGATAGAAAATTAGAGCAGTTTGAAGAGCAGTGTTTCTATTTGGGTAAGGAGCTGTTCTAATAGAATGGTGATGTTCTTTGCTCCTTTTCCTGAAATAAAGCTAGACGTAGACGCTACAATCGCTCGACGTAAGTTAGACTTGGTGGGCCAAAAGTTTCCGATAATCTTTAATGTGATGCTTACACAGATTATGAAAGAGGCTTTGGGTCGAGTAAAAGATAGAACTCCTGGTAGAGGTGAGTTAAGGAAGCATTGGATACTCACTATACAGAAAAATTCTGACGGTATAATTAGCGTTATCAAGATACACAACACGATAAAGTATAAGTATCTTCCGGGCAGGATGGAGTACGGTGTAAAGAACAGAACTATATGGTCGCGCAAGTCACATAATTTGATTGCCTTTCCTATCACTATGGACCAGTTAAATTATTTTAATGGAAGGAAACCTGTGCAAGACGCAAAAGGAAGATTTACAGGCGTATTTAAGGCAAGGAAGCGTCAGAAGCAGCCTAATCGTATGCGGTTTGATAAGCACGGTAATCCTATTATAATTAGGAGTACAAAATTTAAACCGTTTGAACCGAAGGATATAAAAGCATATCGGATGGTATCTTACCCGTACAAAAGCACGGTTGCTAAAGTATCGAAGATGATTACACAAGTCAGGAACAGGATTAAAGCAGAGTTCGGAGGTTAATACACAATGGCAACAGGAGTAGGTTCTAAGGAAAATATATTTGAGAATTTGAAAGATGTCATAGAGGCTATTCCTGGGATAGCTGTTGTTGATAGGCAATTTAATTCTCCTCCAGATGGAAACTATGACTATCCTTCTGTGTACATAAATGACCGAGATGAAGTTCGTGAAAGACTATTGAAAGACCTTTTCAAGTCAACGTTAGAGGTTGGACTTGTTTTGATCGTTACAGATGTAGCAGATGGTAGTCAACCACAGGAAGTATTGAGCACCACGATAAATGCGTTTATTGAGCAGATAATAACTGCTGTGCTGACTGACATTACCCGTGATGGTGAGGCTGATGATACAAGAATAACAACTATTGTTGTTGACCCAGCAAACATAAATCCACCGGAGGCAGCAGTTGGAGTAGTGGTAGAGATTGATTATTTTAGAAGCTCTTGAGGAATAAGAGGGATTCATATGGGAACAAATAAAAGATTAGCTACTGACGCAGTTGTTACTCTTCTCGGAACTCTGCCCAGCATAACAACTGTTGTGTTAGTTCCAAGTGAGACACATATTAGGAGGTTTGAGTATGAACAAGCGGATCTTCCGGTAGCTTGGATATGGGCTGGTGAAGAGAGTGTTGAATATCATCCGAGTGTAATGTCAAAGAATGAGTTCGCACTTTATATAAGGGTATTAGGAGTATCTTGGATAAGTGATGATACGCTTATTGACTCTGTTGAAAAGGCTATAAGAGACGCATTCGGTAGTAATATACGCCTAAGTGAAACTGCTATAGCAATCAGTGTCAAGGCGGTTAATAATAGGCAAGAATCATATCCAATGGTTGGTAGAGATATTGCGTCTATTATATCTCAGTCATCTTCCATTCAGGACGTTTAATATTCTCACTAAACTCTGTTCCCACGATACACACAGGGCAAGGGACAGACGTACATAAAAGAACCAGAATAAGGAAGGGGATCATATAACAATGGCTAATAGACTTGCTGTAAAGAGAAATACAAAAGTTTTTGTTTCTATTGAAGCTACTGCCGGAACACCTATTAAACCGGTGACAGGCGATACGGTTATGTTATGGGGACCGGGAACGGTCAGTCAACCAAGAGAGATAATTCCTGATGAACAGATTAGGTCAGCTAGGTCTCGGTTAAGTCCTATTGCAGGACGTTATGAAGCAGGAACGTGGAATTTTCCGACCGCTATTAAACCAAGTGGGACTTTGGGTACTGCACCGGAGGCAGGTAACTTGTGGCAAGCAGCCTTTGGAACTCACACCAACACTCCAGTTACCAGCGACGTTTATACATTAGCAAATGATATTGACTCTTTCACTCTTTGGTTCTTGAAAGATCATACTCTCTATGCTTGCGCTGGTGCTACTGTTGGTTCGCTGGAAATTGCTATTCCAGGTGGAGGCGTAGGAATGAGTACTTGGAATGGCGGATTTGTTCGTCAGTTGTACGCAGGTACAGATGAACTAGACGGCGCACAGGACGGTTCTTCGGTTGCCCTCACTGATATTACTGTTGCAGATGCTCGGAAGTATTACTTGGCATCATTGAGCGGTGGTATTTATATTGAGATCGGTACTGATGATAATAGTGGACACGGTTTTGAAGTAACAGCAGTCAATTACACTACCAATGTATTGACTATTTCTCCTGGCTTAGGTACGGCTCAGTTGGACGAGGCAGTAGTTGCTCCGTGGTTGCCTGACCAGACTGAGGTTGGTACTCCGTTACACGGTAAACCCGGCGTTGCTACTCTGGATGAAGGTTCCGGTGCTGCTGATTTTTATATCACCTCGTTTAATTGCACGATCAACAACAACGTGAAGTATGTTGATGATGAGAAAACTGGTACGCTGTTTCCGGCAACGCATATCACTCCTACTTTCCGTGAAGTAACTGGAAGTCTTGAGATTATGTACCGCCAGAACGATGTTAAGTTTGATCGTTTCGCTCTTAATAGAGATCAAGGTGCTTTGATCGTACCTTGTGGTGATGTGGCTGGAAGTATTATCCAAGTGTCGATTCCTTACATGGAGGTTCGTACACCTTCGGATGCTGGTGATGAGGAAATTAGACGGACGATGGAATTTGACGCCGTTGCCTCTGCCGCTCTGAATGATGAAATAGCAGTAACGTTTGTATAATAATAAGAACAAGAAGGGAAGTGTTGTAGCGTGGAGAATTTAGAACAGAAGGAGAAAGCAGTAAAGAAGGCGGCTCAGTCGATGGACATCGGAGATTTCATTTCTGACGCTATTGTAGAGGATTCTGATGACGGTGTTTGGTTTGAATACCCGGACATTCCCACCTTCACTGTTAAGGTAGCCTACCTGAGCCGTTCCAAGCTTCGTAAGATGGCTGAGGATCTCGGTATTTCGGCGCGTAAAGGATTCAGAACCACGAAGCTTGCCAGCAAAAGTACAGAGGATGATAAGTTCATCCGTGCTTATGGTGAGGCTGCTGTAAAAGACTGGAGCGGTTTGACTCCTAATGTTCTGCGAGAGCTAGTCCTTTTGAAAGAAGAACCTCCAGATGGGCAAGATTTTGCATGTAACCGTGATAACAGGTTTGTGTTGATGAAGCTCTCGATTGCGTTTGCGGAATGGATTGATGATGTATGCAGAGACGTAGGACTTTTTAATGAGGCTCGTGACGAAGAGGTGTACGATAACCTAAAAAAAGAGTAGAGTGGGAGTTCTTATCAGGACATCCCACTTGTTCCGAATGTATGGATGAATATGCAATTGATGACACAGAACCGCCTTGCGCCACGTGTGCTAAGCCTGAACTGTTGCCAGAAAACGATCTGCCATATGAGATATTTGGTCTTGTGTACGACCAGTATGTATCGGTGAGTGGATTATCTGGAATAGCTATCGGATTAAGGTGCGAGGCGATCAAGGCGGTTTTGGATTTAATGGGGATTGAGAATGAAGATGACAGATGGTATCTCTTTATGGTCGTAACCAGCGCACACAGGCATGTTACCGGAATGTTAGCAAAGAAGCGGTTGGACGAGATTAATAGTTAAGTAGCAGGAGGTGAGAAATCATGGCTAATGAAGAGGTTGGAATCAAGTTTGGTGCTGACATAAAGGGTCTGAAGCAAGGGCTAACCGAGAGCAATTTGCTAATTTCCACCTTTGCGCAAGGAATTATTAATGCACAGCGACACGCAGCAGCAGAAGAGAAAAAGTTAAACGCACAGAGTAAAAAAATAGCCACTGAAACCATCTCTAATAAGAAGAAAGTAGCTGCACAAATCGCTGGTATCGAGCAAAAGCAAAGAGATGATACAAAGAAAACAGATGCAGGAGTAAAGCTATCTGAAGAAAAGCGGTTGAAGTCAAAACGAGAGAGTATTGCAAAGAAGCGTGAGATAGAGAAAAAAGGTGCTCTACTTACAGCAAAGACACAGGCGGTGGAACAGGCTGCTGAAATAGCTAAAGGTAAAGAATCAGAACGTCGTGTTGAAAAGAAGGCTAAGGTTACTAAACAAGCAAAAGAAAAACAGGTAAAGGATACACAGGAACTTTACAAGAAAGAGAATGAAATTGACCGGAAGGCCGAGAAGGGGCAGGACGGATTAAGAAAAAAGAATTTAGCTCGTCGTTTAGCAGAAAACAAAAAACAACTTACAGAGGTAAGAGCAAAACAAAAGACAAATGTTGCTGAAGGAGTAAAGATTGAAAAGCAAGCGTCTAAAGCAATTCTTGACTACCATAAAAATGTTGCAGAAACAAAAGATAATTATAACAAACAGAATTTAGCTGAACAAAAGCAAGACACTATTCAGCTTAACAAAGATGCAGCAGCCAGAGAAGCAGCAGAAGCAAAAGCAGCCAAGAACAAGATAACACTGTGGGACAAAATTAAGACATCCATGACCAAGGCTATGAAGGTAGCAAAAGGCTTTGGAAAGATTATGAAATGGTTGTATACCGTCACAGCTTTTTGGTTTGCTAAGTTCATTGCGGTAAACGCTGTTATCTTGAGAGGACTCAGAGGGCTAACCAAATACATTCTCGCTTCTACAGAGGATTTTACCAAGTACACAATCATGTTAAAAGGTGCGATGAAGGATTCAAGAGTAGTAGAGGCATTGATGAAGTCCGCCTATAAGTACGCTATCAAGAGTCCGTTGAGGATGTCCGAAGCACTCAAAGGGATCAGTGGGTTCGCGGTCATGCCTACCATTAAGCCTCTTCTTGCTGACTTGGATAAGCTGGATAAGAATGTTAATAGGATAATGGACACTGCGCTTGGTCTTGTCACACTCCGACCAGACAGAGGTATTGATTCAGCCTTGTTCGCTTTGAGGCATGGCTTAGCTGGACAGTTCCGTTCATTGCAGTTCAGGTTTGGCTTGCTGCCTCGATTCCTTGCCGCTACCATCAATGAATCTGTGGCTGAGATAAAGAAATCACCTGAGAAATTCATGGAAGCGTTGGAAGTATTTATTGAACGTAATGTGGGTCGTAAAGCTTTGGATAAGTTGAGCAAGCAGTTCACATCTCAGGTGGATAAGATAAGAGATATTTTTTACATGGGAGCGGTGCAGATAGGTCGTTCCGGTTTCTATGAAGCTGTAAGCGATCAATTGTTCAAGGTAGTCATGCAACTGTCGGAGATGATTGGTAGTAATTCTTTCGAGTTGAGAGCGCAGAGAATAAGTAATGCACTCATAGATTTCATGGCTGTGTTAGAGGATATTGCATCAAAATCTACAAAGCTTGTAGGAAAATCATTCTTTCCGCAGCTAGAAGCGTTGTATGGTGATGACACAATTGGTATGGCGTTGGAGATGTCAACCAGATTTATTGAGGATTACCTAGGTAAATTTCAGAAGCTGCCTGACTGGATTCAGAATGAAGGTAAAGGAGTTATTGACTTCTTAGGTAAGCTGTTCAAGATAATCAAAGCAATCGCCAATTTTACAGTTAATCTAACAGTTACAGGTGTTGAGTGGGTTTCTAATATACTGACTGGACTGACTCAATTAAGCAATGGTATCTTGGGTATAGCTCTTCCTACGATTGATAAGGCTTTTGCTGTAGTTGGTTTGCACATTAAAACAGGACTTAAAAATGTTTTTGCGGAATTGTCCATGAGTTTCGGTGCACAGTCTTTTGTAAGTGCATCAATAAGTCCAATTCAAGCTGCGGTTCATAAAGTAATGTCAGGCGTAACAAAAAACTTGGCGGATACTATGGAGAACTCGATTTCTGCCTCAAAAGTAAAAATAGCTGGAGCAGAAATGAAGATAGAAAGAGTAATGGCGAGAGCTAGAATTGCCGGTATCAAGAAAGATTTTGAAGATGTTGCTAAGGCTATTATGGATCAACAGAAAAAGCTTACAGGAAAGATTTCTGATGACCATTGGGTTGAGTTCACGTGGCAACTTCAAGATGTTGAAAAGCAAATTAGTAATATAGATAAGGTATTAAAAATAAAACGTCTTACCGCGGGTACCGGAATAATTGAGGAAGGCTTTATAAAAAACCTCTTAGAGGCTCGTTCAGCTCTAGCCGAACTTGACCAAGAGATAAGAAACACTGTTAAGCGTAAGCCCGCAGTTCCTATTGATCCAGATGAAATCTATGAAACACTGGATCGTATGAGAGGTACACGCCAGCAACTCTTATCTAATTTGACTACGGAAGCAGAGGTAATAAAAACAGAGTTTCTTGCTGCCTATGAC
>Ga0222697_1000265_pt1 | contig 24496 bp, 32 predicted proteins | sample AntAcemetage1402_FD_179835 | JGI IMG/M metagenome (GOLD analysis project Ga0222697, IMG submission 179835) | Saline water microbial communities from Ace Lake, Antarctica - #1402 | ecosystem: Environmental > Aquatic > Non-marine Saline and Alkaline > Saline | place: Antarctica: Ace Lake... | reverse complement strand
AATCTCCTCCTAAATAAACATCGTTATACCAATCTGGAAACTCTTCTTTACTATATAGCTTTGCAAATGAAGCGTCATCTTCTCTTAATTGCATAAATTCATAATAAGCTGATTCTTCTTGTTCTCTTAATCTATCAATATTTAAATCTACCCTCATTTTAATCCCCCTTCTTTTAAGTAAAGGTTAATTCCTTTACCTGATATAACTATACCACAATTCTGCCGATTTGTAAACCGTTCCCCTGTATATTGATTACAAAACAATCATTCTACCATTGAATTATATCAGCAATGAATACTTACACAATAATGAAGATTTGCGGAATAGCTCCCAGTGGGATTTGGACTTGCACCATGCTACTATTCTATTTAGCTGGAAGAGTTTTTGCCATTATCCTACGCCAAATCTTCATAAGTATTATATTTTAAATAATTTTCTATCTTTAAATTCCTGCTTTTTTCCCTTGTTCCACTGACTAATTGGTCTTAGGTAACCAACTACCCTAGAATATACTTCACAATCAGAATTACACTTTGGACATTTATAATGCTCACCGAATATATATCCATGACTCGGGCAAGTACTATTTCCTGCAAACATAACTCTCCCATTTCTTCTAACACAAATTATATTATATTCTTTTAATTCAACACAATATACAAATCCGGTATATTTATGTTTTTTAAATGGCAACATATCAGCAACATAAGTATATTTATTGTGTATCTGTGTTAATCTTCCTTTATTTAAAGAACTATTTATACCTAATTTTATCAAGATTTCTTGAAAATCGTTATTTAATTTATTTGAAACAGAATAAGTATATTTAGATTTTGTTGTTTTACCCCCATCCCCCAAATAATACCACGTATATAAAATATTTAACAAACTAGGTTTTAATTGTTTAATTTCATTCGGAATAAATTTTGTTCTAGAATTTCCAAATTGGCTTAAATAATTCCATAATTGTTTGTTATTAATATTAAACCCTCTATCTGTCGATTTAAAATGAAAGGGAAGTTTTTTTAATAATTGTTCAATTTGTTTATAATACTTATTATTAATATTTCTACTTTGAGAAACAACGATTCCATAGCTTCTGTGTGCACCCCCCTTAGAACCGCAAACAGTACCTTCGGCTAACCAAATTCCAAAAAAAGCCAACCAATCTTTCATTTTTATCTTACCTATATTTTTAATATTTATACCCTGAACCGTAGGAAGAGTAAAAAAGTTTTCATTTTTTCCTTTCCATTTAAATCCGTTTCTAGGAAATTTATCACTTGTTGTTAAATTTTGTGCTTCTTTTAAATAAACATCTTTATTATTTTTTATAAACCTTCCTTTATTACCATGTTGTTTAACACCTACCCCCTTTATATACATCTTATGATTAGGTGTTACCATTAAATCTGTATGCCTTCCTTTTATTTCTAATAATTTTCCATTATATGGAAGTTTTATATATTTAATTGGTTTTTGATAACAAATTTCATTATTTTTAGGATTTAACGATAACACAGATTCAGTTTGATTTAAATCTTCAAATAATTTCCATCCATTGTTTGTCAATATTTCCGTCTTATCATCATAACAAAAAGTAGGTGTTATTGTGAAATATGGTAATTTGTAATTGCTACAAACCTTTTTAACTAAATTCTTTACTGATTCATTTGATGGTTGTGCTTCTCCTATAAATAGATGAAGTACTGTATTATGAATAAATACTAAAGCATTATTGCCTGCCAAATAATTATTATTTCCTTCAACAGTTAAATCACAAAATTTAGTTTTAACTTTTGGTTTTGTTATTTTCTTAACAAAATATCCAGAAATATTTTTTAATTTTGTATTTATTTGTTTAGCTAACGATAAAGATATTTTATTTTTAGTTTTATACTTACCTGTAGTATATTTATATGTAGCCAAATCTTTAATTTTATCAGTACAAATAATACCTTTTTTTCCGTTAGAATCTATATATTTTTTTAATCTACTTGCTTTATTTTTATAACTTAAATGTTTTTTCAAGGTATTTAATATTTTAGAATATTGTTCTTTTCTAATAAATACATAATATAAATTATCTTTATCTTTTTTATAAGAAGCTGTTAAACCTAAAGAATACAGTAATGACATTAAAGATAATACAAAATTTAATGATGCAGAACATATTCTAATATATTTTCCTGTGACAGGAACATTTCCATCTCCATCAATAATACCTGCCAACAATGCAATTTTATTTTCATAACTAAAATTCAAAGTATCTGGATGTAATAAACAAGTAAAAGTTTTTGCACCATATTTATCAAGATACAACATTTTTTCTATTTTATGTTTAATATCTTTTTTATAAATCCTAATATCTCTATCTTTATATTTTTTATATGTTTTACCAATATAAAATGTTAAAATATTTTCTATTTTTTTTATAGTATCTTTATTACAACTGTAAAATCCAATATAGTGATTACTAACATATCCATCTGTAATAAATTCTCCATATAACCAAGCAATATCACAATTAATAGAAATTTCATTTTTTGGTTTTACATTATTTGTAATTGAAATAACAAAATCATTTTTTTTCAATTCATCTGCTCTTTTAGTAACAATGTTTAAATTTTCATCTAAAACATAAAAAGGATGCCAAGAAGAAGTTATAATATTATTATTTCCTTCTAATTCAATTTGCAGCTTATTTTTTTCTTCTACATTAATATAAAAGGCATCTTTTATTGCTTTTAATTCAGTTTTTTTTGTTTTTTCATTAAAAGAATATACTTCTATATTTTTATTTTTTACTATATCTTTTATTTTTATTAATCCTTTATCAGTCATAACTAAACTATTTTCTTCTATACAACCACCAGTATATTTTGTTTGAATACTATCTTGTAAATCTAAAACATCAACTATTGAATCAGAATATCCTACAGGTAATTGAGTTGAATTTGTATAATACGGTTCTGCACCTTTCTTATATTCTTCTTCATTAGATACTATTATATCTTCAAATTCTTCTTTATCTCCTTTAGCTAATTTATATGCTGTTGATTCTGCCGGAGTTGCTTCTAAATTATAATTATTTCCAGTATCTTTTTGAAATTCTACCAATTTATTTCTCATAAAGACTAATGTTTCTTCTGTAAATTTAACTCCATTTTTACTACCAATATCTTCTTTTAAAAAGTTCAAGCAAACTTCATTCATTCCTATTAAGCCAATGGTTGAGAAATGATTCTTCCAATATTCTCCGAATCTTTCCTTTACCTTTCTAATATAAAACTTAGTATAGGGATACAGGTCATTTTCAGTGAACTTCTCAACTATTTTTCTTTTAATCTCTAAACTTTCTTTTGCAAGAAACATTAGTCTTTCTAATTTGTCAAAGAACTCTTTTTTATTAGTACTTAAATATGCTATTCGAGGTAAATTAATCGTGACTACTCCGATGCTTCCTGTTAATGGATTAGCTCCAAATAATCCTCCCCCTCTTTTTTCTAATTGTTTTGTGTCTAATCTTAATCTACAATTGTGAGTATATAATCCATCTGACAATTCAAAATATGGAGCATCAGTAGCTACTTCAACACAAAAAGCAACTTTGTTTCTATTAGAAACTTTTTTAATATCTATGATTTCTACAAAACCATTATCATATATTCTTCCTCCATTATCTTTTTCCTTACAAATATGCAAAGTATATAAATTCCTAATATATGTTTTTCCAAAAGCAAATATTTCTTCGTTTTCTGTAGTTCTTAAATTTATTTTTATTCCTAAAATTCTAGCAATGTTTATCATTTGATAAGCTAATTGTTTTGAAGATGTATATACTTCACTTTTACCTCCATCCCCTTCAAACCAACCATCCCAAATACCTCTTAACATATCGTGATTAAAAGAATAGTAATTTTTTAAATGTTTATCTGTTGCTTTGCCTGATATATGTTTATCAATAAACATTTTTATTACATCTGACTGTGGAGCTACAGTCAATGATTTACCCGTATTTTTCATAATTGAGGTGTTGCATCCAAAATATTCACTAGATATTTTACTAATAAAATCAGCTATATTTGTTTCTGTTTCTCCTATACTAAATTGTATAAAAGTTCCCATACTTGAGCCTTCAGCTAAATAATATCCTATAAATTTACCTAAATTATAAGAACCAACTCCCTCATATTCAAAATGAGAATGAGAATATTTTAATTTATCTCCTATAACCAAATCTTTAGTAAAAATATTACCCCTTTGAGTTGGATTAATATGATTGTCTGTCATATTATAACTTAACCCATTCCTCAATATTACTTTTATAAAAGGTTTATCATAATCTATTTTTATTGTTTTTGCTTTTACCCATTCTCCATTTTGTAATACCTCTATCTCTTTATATCTTGAAATAATCTTTTGTAATGGCATAATTTTAAAAGAATCATTTATTTTAAAGTTTATTTCATGTTTGCCATTAAAACAACACATTGACCTAGAATCTTCTGGCTTCATATCTGAATTAACAAAGTTGCTATTATGAGTAAAAATATTATTAAATAATAAAAATAAATTATCGGAACTTTCTATCTCAATATCGATAGTTTCTATTTCAGTATTAATTTTTGAAATAGAAGATATTTCTTGCTCACTGGTTGTTTTCTCTAATTTTTTACAAAATAAATAAAAACAATTAGATTCGTATCTTTTAACTCTAAAATAATTTTCTTTTTTATATTTATAATGTTCTCCATATTTTCCATTAATAGCTTCTATCTTTGAAACAATTTTGTATCCTCTTGAGGGCTTATTAAATTCTTTTAAAATATTAATATTATTTTTTTTTCTTTTAATTCTAAACCCTATTTTTTTAGAAAATAGTTCTATATTTCTATTGCCTGTTATTACAATATGATTATTTTCTAATCTACCCACAATATTTAACATAGATAGTAATTCTGAAACTTGAGAAATTAATTTAAGATTCATTAGTGTAATACTTATTATTGTTTTCCCCGATTTATTTTTTAAACAAGAACCATCTGTATCAAATAAGCCGCGTAAAAAAGCACCTATTTCTTTTTCTGTTCTATTATATAATATTGTTGGGATTTCTTTATTCCAACAATTAGCCCTTTTTACACCAATATATTTTAAAAACCCAACTAAAATTACAGAATTAATACCAATACTTTTACATATTTTTGATTCTCCTGCCTTTGATATTGTTGATGTAACACCAAAGATAGATTTCATTTTAGTTACAAAAAAATCAATTATTTCTCTATCCGCATTAGTTAAGCTTACTCCATTTTTTCTAAAAGAACCATCTCCTATTAATTGTCCTATTAACTCACAAATATCTTCATTTAAATCAAGGGGTATCTTTATATTTTTTAATGTTGTCTGAAATCTATTGCTGACATATTTAAATGGTTTTAATTTTTGTATTTTTGTTTTTATTTTAGGTTTTAATTTACAAAATATAGGCATAGATTTTAAATTTTCTAATTTTATTTTATTATTTTTTTCATCAAATAAATCAAAATATTCTTTTGTAAAATTATTAATTTTAAACCCATTTTCAAATTCAAGATATGTATTATCTACAATAAATTTATCTGATAGTGTAATGTCTTTTATTTTTTTTACTCCATCTTTTGTTGGGAATTGATGATTTTCCGCACTAACAATATTTCCTAATTTTGTATTTACTTTTATACCTTTTTTATGAATAACGGGGAATATATTTTTTATTTTCTTATATTTACCATCACTTCCAATGACCATATCATCTAAAGTTATATTTCCTATTGGCTTCACACCATTATTAGTATATACTAAAGTAGATTTTTCTAAACAAAAATATGGAATTCCGTATTTGGAAGTCATTTCCCACAAACCTTCTAACATTGGATTGTCCCAATCAAAATCTTTTGTTATGCTATATGTTGGTATCGGGAAAGTAAATACCTTTCCTGTTGCATCTCCCTCTAATAAAACCTCAAAAAAAGCTTTATTAAACATGTTCATTTCTTCTTGAAAATCTTTATACTTCTCTTTCTGTAATTCTCCCCCTATTACTATATATTTATCCACATAATTGGGAGAAGGCTCCAGGTCTAATGTTATGTTAGAAAATGGAGCTTGAAAACCTACCCTTGTTGGTACATTTAAATTAAAAATAAACTCTTGTAAATATTGCTTTACTTCTTTATAACTTAACTTATCATATCTTATAAATGGTGCTAATAATGTATCTAAATTTGAAAATGCCTGAGCTCCTGCCGCTTCACCTGCTAATGTAAAAAAGAAATTATTTAATTGTCCTAAACATGTTGCAAAATGCTTTGCTGGCTTACTCTCTGTCTTTGTAACTACCCCCTTAAATCCGCTTAATAATAAATCATATAAATCCCACCCAACACAATTATGGGTAATTAAACCATTAACAACAAAATTATTGTGGGGCGCACAATGAAAATTAACAACTTTAAATTTATATTTTCGCTTACCTTGTTGTTTACTAAAAAGTTTTTTAATTTTTAAAACCTTTGCTCCATTACTTATAAAAGACCTTAACTTTTTACTAATTTGATTATCCGAAAGAATATCAGTGTTTAAAAGTAAACATTTTTTCCCTCTCCCAGCATAATACTCTTTCTTTTTTAGCATATCAGGGGTTCTATTTTTGTCAAACATTTTAGTTGTAAAAACTTCAATTAACTTATTTCCGGATTCATCCACAAAATCCGGATTATATCTTCCGATAAATAAGTCCGCTTTTCCTACATAATAAATAGGCAATCTATTTTCTTTTATTATTTTAATAACTCTTTTTTCAGGATTTGATGGTAAATGCCTGGACATTGCCTTCTTCATAATCTCTTTTTTCTTAATTGGGTCTTTCATTGGGTTATTGGTCTCAAAAAATCCTGTACCCCTACTTGTTCTGGTCTTAATAGCTTTTTTAGAAACTCTTTTATTTTTCATTGAGTTATTTTTTATCATGCGTTCACTTGTTTCTTGATACATACCACTATCTCTGCGGCTTTGCATCATTGACTCAACCCAAGTCTTGTCTTTCCATAATAATTTTTTATCCTGTCGTAATTTTTTTTGTGCTTTTCTACAAGACTTCCTCCAATTTTCTACAAAAAATTTATCCTTTCTTTTTATATTCAACCCTACACGGGCTTCTTTCATACTTAATAATTCTTTTCTATCTTTATAACAACCATATTCACAGCGGAAAGAAAAAAGGTCTTTAGGGGTTGCTGTTAATATTTCATCCCCAACATTTAATAATTTTGCTTCTTTCCATCCTGTAGTCGTTAAAAAAGGGTGCTCTCCAGTAACTCGTAGTTTCTTATTCTTACCAAAATATTCAAATTTTATTTCTAAAATATCCTCAACTTCCCTTGAAAAAACTTTAACAACTTTAGTTGGCTTAAACCCTGTTCCGTCAAAACCAATCAGTTTATCTCCAACCTTAATGGAATTTGCAACTTTACTCCCATTACAAGTAATAATATGTTCTTGAGAAGAAACACAATAAGCACTTAAATATGATAAATCATGTATATGTAATTCTCCGCTGTTGTGTGCATCCCTTATTTCTTTTGGATAAATTTTATTTAGCCAATATGTCTTTGTTACCTCTGATGATACGTAATTATTTAATCCTTGTAATGAGAAGCCCTGATTACTATTCTCATTTACTTTCCAATCATTCTTTTTTAAATAGTCTTTTATAATCCCCGAATTAAATTCGGAAGTTATTTCCCTTAATTGATTATGCTGCTCTCTATATATAATGCATGCTTTTGCTGTTTCTTTATAGGTTGAACTTAGTAATACTTCTTCCATACAATCTTGTACATCTTCAACTGTCGGCAATCTATCTTCTACAACTTGAGATACTAAATTAATTATTCTTATTGTTAATTTTTCTGCTATCTTATCTGAAAATTCATTTGTTACTTCACCTGCTTGCTTCAAACACTTTGTTAGTTTATTTGAACTGAATTTTACCTTCCTACCATCACGTTTAATTATCTCTTTAAATTTTGCCATTCATAAATACTCTCTTTCAATTGATTATCTACATGATGAACAGTAATGTTCTATATTCCCGTTAGCTTTATATACAGTTCTAACTGGTACTTTTAATTTACCACACTTTTTACAAATTTGTTTTTCTATTTTTCTTCCCTTAAAAATCTCATCAAAGTTTTTATTCTTCTGTCTTATAGCTTCTTTACTTCTTTTCTTATCAACCATAAAAGCTCTGTTCTTATCCCCTTTACCTGAAGAATTACTGCCAATATTCATTCTACCGTGATACTTCATTCTTCATGTTCCTTAGTTTGATTTTGAATTAATATATCTACATCATCCAACTTGTTAAACAGACGCAAACAATTTTGGCAACGATGAGTTGTCAATCTTCTTACGTCGTTAACTTCATATAGAGTTATAATTATCCTCTTAACCTCTCCTCCACAAATCATACATTGTAAAGCATAAGGAAAAGGTTGATTTTTTTCCACTACCTTCATTTAAATACCTTCATTAGTTGTTATATATTAATCTTCTAATATTTCGAAACTAGCACCTAATTCATTCTTTACTCTATCTATTAACACCGCAATAATAAAGTCTTCCTTACCTGGAGATATTTTTTTCGATATATTTCTATCTGGTGCAATTATATCAGTAGAATTATCAGTATTAGTATGTATATAAATAGCCTTTTTAAATAAAGGTACTATTTTTTCTTTTAATATTTGAGGTCCAGTAGCATTAATTAGTTTATTATTCTTTGCCTCAATTATTAGCTCTTGTCTTAAATATACAATTTTAGCCTTCATTACACTCTTCTCCTTATATATATTATATATTATTTATTCCATACTTGATAATATTTTTTCTAAAGCTTCAGATACTCTCTTAGCTACAAGATTACTTTTTGTTTTCATAGCAGAAAAACTCTCACAAAAAAATTCTTTGTATGTTTCATAAGAATATGGTGTAACAAAATCAGTGCCATAATGAAATTTCTTTGAATCTTTATATAATTTTTTAACTATATCTTTTTTTAATACCAATATATTATTCTCAATTGTATGCCCAAACTCATGAACAAGAGCATGTTCTAATTGTAAATTTAAATCAACATTAGTAGTAGCCATAAGATGTTTAAAATTTTCTACCCTAATTAAATTTCTTTGTTCACCAAGTTTAAAAAAATTTCTAATGTGTCTTCCATCTTTAAATGTCATATTAGAAGAAAATGTAGCACCAAAAACATTTTTATGTTTAGGAGAAAGACCAGCAAAAAATTGGTTAGATATATCTTCTGTTTTAAAAATATTACTAACCCACTTAGCCTTAACCCCTTTATTTTCTCCAATATATAATAACGTTTGTTTTGGTCCTTTAGCTGCTTGAATTAATTGTAATGTCTTACCATCTAATTTTGTAATTGACTTACTTAAATGAAATGCATATCCTAAATCATCCAATTTTGTAGGGTCCATCTTTAATTGGCAACCTACCTTTTTAAATTCTCCTACAATATTTCTTAAAACTTTCTTTCTTCCTAAAGAATCAAGTTCTGTATAGCCAGTTGCAAAATTACTAACTTCTACTTCAAATTCTTTTTTAGAAAGCTGTGAACATCCATGTGCAAAATACTTTCTAGAAAAATCATCTGCTATCCCACTTTGTAAATTAGCTTTTGAGATACCCCCACTTGTTATTTTTCCAGAAACTACAACTGTACATCTACAAGCCATATGTAAAGGAATCATTGGCATATTATTAACAGGAAATACTCGACCATCCAAATCCATACAATTCGAACAAACTCGCTCATCTCCTGCTGTTAACCATTCTACATTTTTTATCCCTGTTCTATTATATGCATCTAATCTTCCTTGATTAACTGCTCTTGAAGATTCTGTTCTAGCTATCATATTAGCATATCTTTTTTCAGGTATTATATATGAGTAACCTCTTCTAACAACTTTTCCTTCTATTAATTTTGGAGCTACATCTACAATTTTTGGTCCTAATTTTATTTCCCTTAATCTTCTAGCTATATCATAAACACCATTGCCCTCAGCAACTCCTGCAGCAACTACTTCTTTAATTCTAGTACTTAATCCACTTGATATATGTCGCATACTTTGATATGCTGTTTCTTTATATGCTGCTGTTTCTCTATATTTCTGCCAATCAATTCCCTCTGAAGATATTCCAACATCTCCTAAACCTCTTTCAACCCCTTGCCCATAACTAGTTCCAAATGTAGTCCACATTCTATTGTTATTATGGATTGCAGCTATTTCTAATTCTCTATCTAAAGCACCAGCAAATTTTTCAAAGTCTGCTGCCCCAACTGCTTTAGCAACAAATCTTTTTTGTAATATTATGTCTTGTAAGTTTAAAAGTAAATCAACTGCAATCTCAACCGTACTTCTTACAAGTTCATTAACGAATTGGATTCCTTCATTAACGACTTCATTATCGTTAATAAGGTTACTAGCCATTTCTTTTCTTATGGTAACTACTTTGGAGAAAAAGTCTTTATTAGAGAATTCTAATTCATCAATGTGCTTATCAACTAAATTCTCAACTTTAAATAAGTTTACAAAATTCTTAAATGATAGCATTTATTCTATTTCCGTATTTATCTCAACACTAGGTTTCGGTTCTATTAATTCGTTTATTCTATCTTTTATTTCTTGTAATTTATCTTGTCTTTGAGATTTACTTATATCGTCTACAACACCTTTTAAATTAGAAGTTAGAATTAATATATCTCCTTCGTCTATTGAATCTAATCCTATCATTTCTCTAGCCTCATTAATAGTGATTACTCCCAACTTGCCCATTTTATCTGCTACGTCTGTATTTTCAACTTTAGTTAGTTCTTGGTCCGGTTCTTCATGATATATTTCTACATCATCAAATCCAAAGGCTTGACTGATTAATACATCTGTTAAATGATGAGCCTCTAAACTTAATAGAGGTAAAATGGCATCTGATTTAAACTGTTGTCTTTGTTCTGAACTATTTAATTTTCCAGTTGTTCCATCTATAACTCCTAATACAATTGGTTGCAATCCATACACAGCCATAATTTGAGTAAGCGTCCATTTTTGGTATTCCATAAATTGCATTTCCTGATGGCTCTCAGCAACTCGTATAAATTGAACATCTTTAGAAGAAGTAACAACCAATGATGCTCCTTTTTTCTTAGCTCTTTGTTTCCAAAATGTCTGATTTGCTCTTAATTTATTGGTTCCCATACCAGGGAAGCTTAACACACCCGAAATAATACCATCTGAATCTAATCTTCTTCTATTTAAAGCTGCGGCTTGATTATCAGCTTGTATAATATTATATAAGGTTTCAATTGGTGATACTCCGTAAATACTTCCTGCAGTTGGATTAGCTATAAAATAAATCAATTCATTTACTGCAAACTCAGCTACTTTTTTACTGTTGTTATCAATGAAATAATATGCTGCATTTGGGTCTTTAAAATCTCCATGTATGTCTACATTTAATTTTATGTTTGTTCCTGATACATCATATAGTTCTACTGGTTCACTTGTACTAGATTTTTCAATTTCAGCTTTTAACTTATCTTTTAATTCAATTAGGTTTTTATTTAATCCAGCTATTTTATTATTATAAAAAGTAGATAATTTAGTATCTGTTATTCCCTTACCTGTAATTGTTAATTTAGTTAATTGCTTTACAGCCTTAGCTACATTTTGTCTTAATTGCTTTACATTACTTGCATTTGAATTAACAATCTCTAATGCACCGGAATCATATATTAAGATATCTTTTAAGTATTTTCTTCTAATGTTATCAAATGATTCCACTTTATCGTTTGGGTTTGCTAATAGAGCTTTTACACTATCTACATGTTGAGCAGTTTCTTTAGATACATTTTCTGGGTCTTTAGGCTTAACATTTATTTTATATTTAACAACTTCTTTAAGTATCTTATCAACACAAGAACGTACCCAAGGATTACTTGTATAACATTTCCACATTTCACTGATAGTTAATCCTTGATATTGTAGTATCCTATTTGCATAATCATTTCCATAGCCTATCCCATAAGAAGTAGTTTCATTTATTTCTCCTTTAGAGCTTTTTGTTTTTACCTCTTTACTTAAGCTCACAGGTAATGCTTCAACTTCTTTTTTTCTTTCAAAATTAAACCAAGCCATTTATAACCTCCTAAAGTTCCACCCCAACCCAGTCTCCTGAATCGTTATCTGTTTCCTCAAGTGCAGACATACAACAACCTGCTACTGCATCTGCTGTATCCTTTGAACCTCTTTCATCATTTTCTTCTAAGGCTCTTTTTCTTGATATGTCTGGGTGGTCTATCTTCCCATTTTCTATTCTTTTTAATTCTTCTAATTCCCTTAATAATACTTTATATTCATAATAATCTAGTCTACGCATATAGATTAATTCTTTTAGCGTTTGATATCCAGCATCATTTTTATCTACTGACAATTGCTCTGATACTATTTCCCTCTTATTTAATAATTGAATCATGTCTACTGAATTATGTACAAATACTCCAGCCTCTAAAGCAAAATTATGATACTTTGGAACTTCCATATCGTACACATCTTCATAACCAATAAATTTAACTGAAATAACTTTATGTTTTAAATACAATGGCATTAAAGAATCCCCAATTTTTAAATTCTTTAACTCTCTATACTCCCCACTTCGTAACATAAAAGGATGTTCTTTTGTTGCCTTAATTTTTTTATTATTATCTAAAGTTATTTCATATAAAGGAACTTTTTTACCTGTTTTTCTTATATTACTTCCCTGTATTGGAATTATTTCTTTCCCAGTATAACTATAAATCCAGGGTTCTTTACCTACTAAATCTTTTATAGGAACTGTTGAACCGTTTACTAATTGTATTTTAGTATCTCCTGATAAACACTGATATCCATCAAGTGTTACCTTAGCAATTGTGAATCCTCTATCTTGTAACTTATAAATGAATTGACGAATTCTTTCAAAGTCAATTTCTTTTCCGTCTTTACCCTTTAACTGCATTACTAAATCTAAATAAACATTAATTTGAGACTCATCTATGTAAGGATTTAACCTATAAGAATGACACATAGCAAATCCTGCACAATCTCCTCCGTCTTTCCCCTTAGCTAAATCTATATGTATATTATACTTTGCATCTCCGTGTTGAATCTTTAATTTATTTCTTAATTTCTTTTGTTCTTCATTTAAATCTGTTCTATTTATTAGGTCATCTAATTCTTTAACTGAATAAGGCTTAAACCAAGCGGCTAATTGTAATTCATTTAAGTCGTGAGTTCTAAATGGGTTATCAATAAATGGTGACATACTATTCTTATTAACATGTTCTCTTATCTTTGCTCTATGAGTAATAAATGAATTTCCCATTGTTCCAGATAATTCATTTGCAAGTCTTCTTAATGCTTCTTCTGGATTCTTTTCAAAAGCACCTTTATAATCTTCTCTTGTTTTCCCAGGTCTAACTTCCCAAGTACATTTTTTACTTCTAAAAACTTTTTTATCTTCTTTAGTCGATTCCCACCTATAATTCATAAAATCATTTTCATCTCTTAAATAAGAGATTAGTATGATTCTAAATGGGGCAATGTCTTTAGTGCCCCATCTTGATTCAGCTGTAAACCATAAGTTTTCATAGAGCTCTTTTGCTTTATTAGGCTTAAACTCTCCCACTTCATCAAATACTGCTAAAAGAATATTCATTCCTTCACCAGTATATCTCAAACTATTTAAACTGTGAGCAACTATATTTTTTTTAAAAGTTACTTTTGTAGTTTGAATATCTTTGCCGTCCCTTAAATCCATTCCCTTTTCTTTAAACCAATTGTTGCCGGTATTAGGATTCATTACACTCTTAATTGCTTGAGTTAATCTAACAAAGAAAACATCTTTAGCATGATGTCCTGATAATGAAACATTTACTAAATCTATTGGTTCGGTTTCTGCAAATTCAAAATACTTTTGAGGAGACCTTAAACACATCAGAAAATAAGCTGTGTATAAAATAATCCTCACACAAATAAAATCTTTACCGCTATTATGATGTACTATATCTTGTGCTATATAATTATGAGTTTCTGGAATCTCTAAATCATAAAAATCTTCTTCCCCAATACACTCAATAGATTCTATCTCATCAAATTTTATCATAGTGTTAGAAATTTTCTGTCTTCTCTCTTTTTCAATCTTTTTATCTAATACCGTAGTAGAATTAATGGCTATCTTATTACCTATTTTCAAAGAACCCAATGTTTTCCAACCATCTTTTGTATAAAACTTATGTTCTGCACTTACTATTACTTCTTTACCTGATTTGGTTTTAACTTTATATAATTTTGTATTCCCTTTTTTAAATGGAATATTCGTTTTTTGATTGACTATTTTGTATTTCTTTCCTACTTTTCTTTTTCTTCCATCTTTATTACAAATATATTCTTTATTATTAATAACTACTTTAATAGATTTAACTGTAATTCTTTTCTTATTATCAGCTAATTCTTTTATAGTATACTCTCTCCCGGTTTCCTCATCCCTTAAAAGAGTACTGCCAGCTACACACCCTTCCCCCCAAAATAAAAGGTATTCTAAGTATTCATAACTCCATTTGCCCTCTTTAAATAATACATTAAATACATCCAATTGAGGTTCTGATAAGTAAGGAGGCAACCACTCCTTAAAAAATACCTCTGGAGTTACTGGTTTCTCTTCCCAAATATCATCAACTGACATTGCTTCATTACTAATAGTTCTTAAACACTCATCAAAAATAAGCGATTTTATATTTTTCATTATATATATAAAGAAAATATTTTTTAACTATTTATTTATTCTATTTCGTATGAATATAATAGTCTTAAGAATACCGGTAACGACGCAAGAATAAACAGTCAAAAGTACTTTAAGTGGAAGATATTTGATATGATTATGGTTGGTATGAGGAAAACAGTTTAAGCATTTATCACAAACCAAACAAGGTCTATGTTCTTTATAATAGTTATCTATTTCACAATCATTATATTCAGTTTTGCATAATGGACTTTGAATCCAAGTTGCTCCACCTTCTTTATTGCATTGAACTAGACAACCACAGTGTAGTCTGCGTAGTACTATTTCTTTATTCTTTACAGAAGATTCTTTCGACATCAAATTTTAAATTCTTTCCGCTATCATTAGCAAGTTTTAAAGCAGTTATAGTAGTGTCTTTATACGATTTTGCGCCATAGCTAGGCAAATGTAGAGATATTGTTCCAGACTCCTTAGCTTTAAATTTTAAATCCGACAAAGAATTTAAGGCTTCGAGATTCTCTTTAGTAGCTGTAATATCAAAAGAAATAACTATAGCTTTATTTCTAACACCATACTCTTCAGCATTTTTCACAACACTTACATTAATCATTACTTCTTCCCTTCATCAATCTTATTAGCTTTTAATACAGCTTCTTTCCACTTATATTCTACTATTTTTTTAGCATCCATATCTAAAATTATTTCTTCTATTTTTTTAGATAAGTATTTAACTACACTATCATTAGTTAAATTAATTTTCGTAATAATATCCTTATCAAAATTTACTTGCCCAATTATTTCTTCATTCTCATTTACTTGCTTGATTGTAAATACTAATTTTAAATCACTCATTTTACTATTCTCCCTTTATTCTATTTCTTCATATCTTTTTTTAGATTGTAAATCATTCGGATTTTTTTCAAGATGTCGTTTTCTGGCTTTCTTCTTATTCTTTGCTGTTCTAATAAATTGCTTTGCATATTTTATTTTTCTATGTGGTCTTCCTGCTTTTTTCTTTCCTGCCATTTTTCTACTCCCTTAACTCTTTATTAGTTCCCATAAATCTTTAATATTTGTTATTTTTTTAGTTGTTTTTTTGGTTCCAGCTTCATATTTATTTTTACCAAAATCATTTTCATATATGTACCAATCTATCCAATCTTTAGCATCATATTTTTCTTGAGTAAAAGTAATTAAATTAGCAACAAGCTCCCAAAGTAAATCGTTTAACTCTCCTTCAAACCCACCAAACATATCAAATAATTTATCTGTTGTTTTATCTGTTTCTGTAATCCTATTTTTTAATATTTGCATATCCTTTTTAAAAGCTTTAAAATCTGATTTCATTTTATTTCTCCTTTTTTTCTTTAAAGTTTTTGATTAAAAACTCAAACATCTTTTTATCTTGACCATATAAGTCAGAAGCCCCCTTAATGGCGGTAACAAGTTTTTCTATGTTATATGTTTGAATTTTGCTTAACATATCATTTAGATTGTTTATTTTTTCTTCTAATGGTTGGATAGTTTTAATTAGTGTATCAATTTTCTCATCTACCTTTGGCAATTCGGCATCAAATTTTTCCCACAAGGCATAGGATGCGGACAGCTGTTCGTCTTTTGCTTTTTCAAAAGCTTGCTTAACTCGCAGCATTAAACCAGTATATATAGCCACATCTTCATCAAGGCTCTCAAGATTGGATTTGAATTCACTCTTTGATTTATCGCTAACGGTTTTCATATATTCATCGAGTGCTTCAATTCTTTGTTCATTTTTACTTGCATCTTTTTCTAATATCTTAAATTTTTCAGCAAACTCTTTTTCTACCCATATTAATTCTTTATTATCCATCTTATTTCTCCTTTATTGTTGTAGATTAAAACGATTTAGTTGATTTTTTAAACTTAAAGCTTCTTTTCGTGTTATACGAAAAGTTAAATCGCCAATAGTTAAAACCAATCTATTTCTAAACCTATCCCTAATCCTTTCTTCTTTGCGCACCCTTCTGACTGTTAGCATATATTATTTCTCCTTTACTATATTATATATTATTTTTTATAATTATTAAAACTTTTTTAAAATAGTCTTTCCAGTATTTTCTATTTTTATTGGCTCTTATATTGCATTGTTTACATAATGTAATTAAATTGTCTTCTTTATTATTTTCTTTATCGTAATCTATGTGGTGAACTTCTAAAGCACTGTTGTACTTTATGTACTGTCCTTTTGTAGTTAACCCGCATTTTTGACAAGTATAATTATCTCTTTTTTTAATTTTATTTTTAAGTCTATTATTAAATTCTTCCGGGTAAATAGAATTTTCGTATGGAATGCCTGTTCCACCATAAGCTAAACTTATTAAACTTCTTGTTTTTTTAGACCTAACATATTTACCTATATTTGTCTTTTTAACAGAACATTTTCTACACCTCCCCGAACCGACTTTCCAAGTTGCATAATGAATTTGGTTGTTGCAATTAGGTTCTTTACAGTAATATATTTTATAGCTTTCTTCATTGGAGCGCCAGTTAGCATAACACTTTTTAGAACAAAATTTTCTTTTACTAAGATAAGGAGCTACTTCATACTCTTTATTACATTGTTGACAAATTAAGGTAATTTTTTCTTTATATCTATAGTGATTTTTTCCACTAGAACATTTCATACACCTGCTCATTCCAGCTATACCTGTAAAATAACTTACTTCCACACCACAATTTTTACAATAGTATTGTTTTAAAGTTCTTCCGTCTTTATAACTAGACATTTCGTTATCCTCAATAAAAAAGCCCTTGTTCCGTGGATGGTAGGCAAAACGGTTAAGTTTTTCCTCACGTACTAAAGGGCTATGTGTGCATAAAAAAGCCGTGTTGCCTGCCATCAATAATAAAGAAAATATGATGGTTAAATAATTTAATTTATTTTTCATATTCATTTATATATTATTATCTGATAAATTTAATATTAAATATAAGAAAACAATCTAATACTTCTGTTACAAAATATTCAGTACAATTTAATATATCTTTATGAGTTAATTTTTTAAATTTCTTTAAAGTAAATAATTGATTCATATATAAAGGTTGGTTAGAATATTCTACTACATCATTTATAGGTATCTCTCTAGTTTCTTTAAAATGATAGGGTATTAAATCAACCCCAAAGCTAGTTTGTAAATTCTGTATTGAAAATAAATACCTTCCTATTCCTTCATCTTTATTGCTTAGATATATAGAAGCATAGTTATGTAATTTTTTATAGCAATTAACAACTGAAAGCATTTGGTCATTCTTAAAATAATATTCTTCAATTGTTCTTTTTAAATTTTTCATTTCAATACTTTATCTGCTAATCCAATCTCTACTGCTTTTTCTGCTGACATTATACAATCATAATTACACATATCTTCTATTTTCTTTAATGTTATCTTTGAATTTTTACATAGCATATTTGAATAATATATTTCGTACATTCTTTTTCTAGAAGCTTTTGATTCTTCTGCCCAAGCTTCCGTAGTCTTAGGTGTACCATAATGTCCAGAAGTGCCATCATGAATCATTACTCTACAATTTGGAGTTAATAATCTTTGATTACATGCTTGCATTATTATACTTCCCATACTTCTTACATAACCAAATCCTACAAATTTTACTTCACTTCTTAGCCCAAGTATACAATCATATATAGCCATACCATGATGCCAATCCCCTCCAGGGCTATTAAAATATAATTTTATATTACTTTTTTTCTTTAAATCTAAATAAACTAAATTTTTAATTACTTTAGCAGCTGATTTAAAATCTACTCCTGATTCACCGGTATCATCTTCTTCATAATCAGTACTCCCAAAATAGATTAATCTATCGTTGATTAAACAATTATGTTCATGAAATAATTCTAAATCTTTTTGCTGATTACTTAATTTAGTTTCTGCCATTTTTATCCCTCTTAGTTATATTATATATTATTTATTCACAAAATAATCAATATATTCTTCATCTAATATACCTTTAATTGTATTAGTATGTATTGTGATAAACTCCTGTAAAAATGGATGCTTATTATAATACTCTTTTCCACCAAATGCTAAGACTGGAATATTTCTATCCCATGCCCAAGCTAACTCGCTTATAGTTCCAATTAAAGGTCTATCTTCTCCAAATGTATCTAAATTAACTAATATTAAATCTGAATTAATTACTGAACTATAATCTTTATATATAATTCCTTTATTTGGTATATCCGAAGTAAGCCCACTACTACTTATAGTTTCAATATTATGCCCTGCTAAAGGATTTATAAACTTAATTTCTTTATTAAATTTATAACAAGCGGTTATTTCATTTCTCCAATCACTACATTCTTTTATCTTGCTTCCTGATATATATCCTGCTAAATAAATTTTAAACATTTATATCTCCAATGCATGTAGTAATGAAGTGTCTATTTCTTTTCTTAATTTATCTATTGTTGATAATTCTTTTAAGGGTTTTGTTAATTTATTCATTGCTTCTTCAATCATTCCTGAATTTAATGTTGGGTCATACTTTATTGTATATTTAAGAGGAGCACCTGCATACTCAGCAATTTCATCTGGTTCTACTTCAGGGGTACCATTATATAAGTTAACATTTGCTGAACTATCAGTATTGCTAGTACTTGTATTCCAACCTTCTTCTAAAGATAAAACATTAGCAGCACATTGCCTATAATCTACCATAGCTAACCCATCGTGGTCTAATTTAACTTTCATATCTTTTTCATGCATTTCTTTTTCTCTTTTTAATAAAGCTTCTTTGTATTTTTCTCTCACGGCTCTAATTGTATTATCTAATAAATAATTAATAAACTGTGAGTCTTGATATTCAATATCTTCCTTATCTAACATTTGAACAATTGAAAAATTTCTACTTTTAAAATGAAGAATAAGCCTATCAGTATAACAATCTTCTGTAATGGAAAGCTTTAATCCCATCTCACTACAGAATTCTTTTAATTTTGCTTCAATGAATTCTGCAGTTTCTTTTATTGAGCGACTAGTCATTATTCTTTCTTGTCATCCCCACCAATACGTATTCTTGCATTCACATTAGGTAATCTCTTTAAGATTTCTGCATGGATTTCTTTCATTTCTTTACCTAAGTTAGTAATGTTAGCTACTTCTTTCTTAGCATATTCTTCTCTTAATGTTGCTTCTTTTTTAATGTAGTCTGATTCTAATACTAAAATTTTCTTATCTGCTTCTAGCTTTGCATTCTCTTCTTTAATCTTGATAAGCTGTTTAATTTCTCGCTCATCCATTGTCTTCTGAAGTTCCAATTCAGATATCTCATCCTTTAAAGCTTTAATCTTACTCTCTTTTGCTCTTATATCTGCCTTCAATGCAAATCCATTTCTAATATCAGCATCTAAGGTACTTATTGTTCTATCTACTATAGTGCTTACTGAATCATTAACAGTTTTTAATAGTTGTGATTTAGATACGGTGGGTTCTGCTGCTTTATCAACATCAACTTCTTTTTTTCTTAAAAAACCAAACATGATTTTCTTTCTCCTTAATTGGTTAAGGTTTCAGAGGGCAGCAATGCCACCCTCCTCTTACCTGCATGCATAATTTTTACTTCAACTTCATGTTCTTCTTTGCTGCTAAATCCCGGGCTTGTTTTCTGGTCTGACAAACTTTAACAGAATTATCTGTTTTACTGTTAAATACTTCCCAGTTACCATTATAACCATCTTCATCTACTCTATAACGTCCAGCCATTTTTATCCTTTCTGTAGTGGTTTTGTTATTACTTTTCTTCTTATCTCTAAACCTAGAGCGTTATCATGACCAATTAATGAACAACTAATATGTTTCGGTCCATAAGGTGTTTGGTCTAAATCCTTTTCCTTAATTATACTTCCACAAGCGATACAATATTTCTTTGACATATTAATACCTCCGATATTTCATTTCAATCACCATCCCTCATTTAATTAACCTTTAGTTAATGTCTTTTGTTCCTATACTTATATTATATATTATTATTCTAGAAAGTTAAAGATTAATCGTTCCATCCAACTTGGTCATATGGTGAATAGCTTAATCCTCTAATATAATTAACTACTGCAATAGCTATATATATTAGTTCAAATATAAATATTCCTAATAATTCAGTTTGCCAAGAAGCAATCGCAAAACAAATTGCTCCGCCTATTGATGCCAACCAACCATTATTATTGTGTTTACCCAACATATACGTACCTAATAACAGTAATATCATGCCTGCTATGTCTATGTGGTTCATTTTTCTCCTAATAACAATAGAGGAAGACTAAATAATTATATAACAACTAACCATAATCAATTACAACTGGGTGTCTAATGAGATTATTTACAATCAATAACAATTATCTTTTGAGTTTTAAATCTCATAACAGACTATCCAATTAGGTCTGTGAGACCAAGCATAGTTTTTATTTAATCTTCCAACTGTCAATAATTATCTTATTCCAAAGGAGCAAGACAATCATCAACATCTATTGTTATATCTAATGTTGTTTTTGCATTAGCTGTTTTAATCGCATTGTCTAATTTAAATAGGGTATTTTGCAACTGTGTTATCTTTCTGTCAACAAACTTCACTTCATACTTTACATCCTTTATTGTTTCGTGTTTAGGTTCTGCAAAGTAACTTGTAGACTCAGATACTGCTACGCTATCTCTTAAACTAAGTAATTCATTTAATCTGCCTCTTAATGCTTTCTGGAGTGCTAAGCCTCCATTAATCGTTAAGTTATCCATTTTGCTTCTCCTTTCTGTTTTTATTTTTCTTGATTTAATTTCTTAACCGCTTGCTTTTCTATTTTCTTACGGTCTTCTACATACATATCTTTATCATGAAATAAAATACAAGATTTCTTTATCCAAAATATAGAACGATAACAAGTATGATATCCCCAGTTTACCTCACCCTTTAATCCAATAACATTATAATAGTGTCCTGCAAGCTTCAATTTATAATATCCATTAACTTTATCTGCAATGTCTTCTTCAGTAATGGAAACCCATAATTTCTTAGTTTCATTTTCAACACAACAAATCTCTCCAATTACTTCTGAAGGGTTTTCTAATTCCACTACTCTCTTTCTTAAGCCCTCAATTGTTGCCTTATTCTCTTTAATTTGATTCCACCCCATAATTCTTTGTAATCTACTCATGTTATTCTTCCTCCTCAGTTAACAATTCATTCTTTCCATTTAATATCTTATCAGCTTCTTTATCAAATACAAGATGAAATTCTTCTAATACTTTCTTAATTTCTTTTAAAGTCTTCTTATCATCAATAAAGCCCATAGCATTTGATTTTATTATTCCTGATATCATTCCTATTACATAATGTGGATTACTATTTAACTCTTTATTTTTCATTTTATTTATCCTTATTTGCTGTTGGAGAACATCCCAACCAAACTTCAAAGTAGATTAAGTTATTTTCTAGTTTAGTTAATTTATATTTTTTGATGTGTTTATTTATTATTTTTGTCATTCTTGTTTCATCTATATAATAATTCATAAACCAATTATGTTTTTTAGTTATTCCTTTTTCTATCAATTCATCTATATTAGCACTTGGTATTGCTTTTTTATACAATTCTCTATAAATATTCATACAAATTTCAAAAAGCTTTTTATTGTTTTTCATTTTTAGTATGCCTTGCCGTATTCTCTGCATTCTTTTCTAGGTTATACTTCCTCATGATATCTAAGTTATGTTCTTTAAATGCTCCTATAGTATTCTTAGCATGTCTTTTGAATCTTTTAAATTTACCTACCATACTTCTTCGTGCTTTTCTATTGTTTACTTTAATTGCTTGTGTCATATTAAGCCTTCTTTCTGTAAATAGATATACATTTCGGCGAGAGCATTGGCACATTTATCCTCTCCAATTGCTGGGACATTGGAATCTTTTCTATCCCACTTAACTACAAAACTTGAGCCATACTTTTTAACTCTTATATATTCTGGCAACCTATCCAATAGCTCTGTAGCTGTTGGGGCGGAGTAAACTCTACAAGTATCAAACATAGTGGTATTTTGTTTTTTCCATTTTGAGAATGAAGCGTTTTTATACGAATTAAATTCTATTTCTGCGGCTTCTTGAAACCATAATCGAATTGTTCCATCTTTACTATTTTCAACCCACAGCCACAACCCCTCTTGCTTATAGCCACATTCTTTAAGTTGCTTAGATAATTCTAAACTGACTAATTGGTCTGATAGTTTCATTTGTTTATCCTCTTATCTATATTATATATTATTTTTTATAATTAATGAAAATAAATCTTGTAATTATAGCTATTATGTAAATGCTCCAAAAGTGGGGTCCTAAATCAACATTAAAAATTGATAGAGCTATAAGAGCTATAAACTTAATAACGCACCAACACATACAATGATAAAGAAATATTGGAATTAAAAAATATAGTAAAGCTAATATGCTATATAATAATATGAATATTATTGTTGCTATAATTTCCATTTTGATTACTCCTTCTTATTCACCGAATAATTCATACAGTTATTCTTATGTTTACCTTGCTTATAACACTTTGATTTCTTTAAATTCTTATTGCATGTTTTACATACTCTATTTTTCATTTTAAGTATTCTTCCTTATATACATCTGCACCTTTATTAATCATACCTACTGACATTAGCTCAATTTCATTGTGTATTAAAACATCACCCTCTAATTTAGATTTATTAGATACAAATCCAATTCAAAATATCTTATCGCTATAGTTGATATCTTCATCTAATTTTATTTCCCCTATTAGTTTATTATCCTTTAACTTTAATTTTGTTACTTTACCTATTAATTTACTATAATCATATTTAAGTAATACATTTAATTCTTTAAAATCTTCTAAACATTTCACTAAACATTCTTTAGTTATTATTTCATTCTGATTATCTTTTATATCTTCTACTGCTAGTATTACTTCCATTTTATTCCCTTTCTGTTATAATGATTTATAATTTTTCTTTTTCTTTTTTTTATCTAACTTCTTTATTTTGAATGCTTTACAAAAATAATGAAAAAGTTGAGTGTCTAACACTTCTCTAAACCTTCTAGCTATACAAAAATATAAATATTCAACTGTCTTTTCTATAGCTTTTTTATGTTTTTTTGTTAACTTACTATATGGAATCTTTAAGCTTTCTTTACAATATTCTTTTAAATAATTTCTTTCCTTATTCATATTTCATTCCTTTAAAATAATGTTTCCTCTTTTTTATATGCCTTTATTCTCGCTTCCGCTATCTTCATATACTCACTATCTCTTTCTATGCCTATGAAATCAAATCCCTCTAATTTACAAGCTATCCCCGTTGTGCCACTTCCCATAAATGGGTCTAAAACTATTCCGTCTTTAGGTGTTATTAAACGGCATAGGTATTGCATTAACTTTATAGGTTTAACTGTTGGGTGTGAATTAGTGCTTACTGTGTCTTTCTTTTCTCCTGCCAATCCTTGTCTTACTCTTACTTTCTCCTCAAATCCCTCTAACCCCTTATTCCTCTCACTCTTTGATGCTTTAGCACAAT
>Ga0222697_1000263_pt1 | contig 24578 bp, 33 predicted proteins | sample AntAcemetage1402_FD_179835 | JGI IMG/M metagenome (GOLD analysis project Ga0222697, IMG submission 179835) | Saline water microbial communities from Ace Lake, Antarctica - #1402 | ecosystem: Environmental > Aquatic > Non-marine Saline and Alkaline > Saline | place: Antarctica: Ace Lake... | reverse complement strand
GTTGTATATTAAAGCAAAATAACCTGAAGCTGTTTGATAAGCACCTGAGTTTCGATAACCTGCTTGATAACCTGAAGCTGTTTGGTAAGCACCTGTGTTTTGATAACCTGCTAAATAACCTGAAGCTGTTTGATAAGCACCTGAGTTTAGACGACCTGCATAATAACCTGAAGCTGTTTGATAAGCACCTGTGTTTTGATAACCTGCTTCATAACCTAAAGCTGTTTGGAAAGCACCTGAGTTTTGACGACCTGCTTGATAACCTGAAGCTGTTTGTCCAACACCAAAGTTTTGATAACCTGCTAAAGAACCTGAAGCGGTTTGGCAAGCACCTAAGTTTAGACGACCTGCATACAGACCTGAAGCTGTTTGATAAGCACCTGTGTTTTGATAACCTGCTTGATAACCTGAAGCTGTTTGATAAGCACCTGAGTTTCGATAACCTGCATAATAACCTGAAGCTGTTTGATAAGCACCTGTGTTTTGATAACCTGCATAATAACCTGAAGCTGTTTGTCCAGCACCTGAGTTTAGATAACCTGCATAATAACCTAAAGCTGTTTGTCTTGTTGCACTTGAATTACCAGCATTTAAACCTACAAAAGTATTCGCATAAAAAGCATCAGTTCCTTTTGCTAATTTTAAAGCTACTGAACCATCATACATATATGCACTTGTTGAAGAATTAATATTTATATTTCCTGCTACATCTAATTTATGTGTTGGACTATCTGTCCCTATACCTACATAACCATTATTCAACATCGTAGCAATAACAGTAGCTCCATCAGTTCCACCTAACCATTGATGAGCTATTCCTGCTACCGTTCCAACTCCTGTAGTAGATTTGTAAGTTATATTAGAACCAACTTCACTTCCACCAATAATTGAAGGTGTTGTTATAGATGTTGAAAATGTACTTGCTACTGCTGTACTTGCTCCTCTTGCTGTTACTGATGCTAATGTATCAACTTCACTTGTTAATAATTCAACTGTTGATCCAGATTCTCCTACTTCCCAAACTAATGTGTTTTCATTCCATATTAATAATTGATCTATTTCTGTGCCTCTATCTATTTGAATACCAGCACTACCGTGAGTTACTCCAGCAGCGGTTTCCCCTGAATTTAATAAAATTATATTATCTTTTACATTCAAATCATCACTATATACTGTTGTTGCTGATCCTGAAATCCAAACATCTCCTTGAATTATTATATCATCTTGAAATGTTTTATCACCAGCAATACTTTCAACTCCAGTTGTATGGACATAATCACTTTCAGTAAAATTACTTATATCAGATTTTAAATGTGTATGTGCTGTTGCAATTAAATTATCAAAAGAAACATTATGTGCGTTTGTTGTTGCTGTATGAGAAGTAAAAGTATCTAAATCAGTTTTTCCAGTTAATAAATTATCTACTTCTACTTCTGTGTAATAACTAGTATTTGCTGATAAAAAATTAGCATCTGTTTGTGCTGATGTATAATATGGATCTAAATCTGAACTTACTAACCACCAACCATTCATATTCAACTCATCTTGACCTAAATAATAATAACTTTTTAAAACTCCTGATGAAAATGTTAATCCTGTTATTGCATGATTTATAATATTTACATATGGTGTTGGAGTTATTAAAGCACAACTTCTAGAAGTTAAACCACTTGTGTAATCATACAATGGAATACTACAATTACTTAATGGTAACATCATATTTATTTCAATATTAAAAACATAACCTCCTAATAATTGATCAAATCTTCCTTCAAAAACATTAAAAGTAATATTTTCTTCATCTATTTCAAAATTTAAACTTTCATCTCTATCTAACCAAAATTGGCTAACAATATCATTACCTATAATTAAAGTATTTGTTAAAACATCTTCTGTGTTTGTTCTATCTTGTTCCACAACATCAAGAACATACATATCAAAATTTAATGTTGTTATATTTTTTACTTTAACTCCTCCAATTGGATTTAAAAAAACTAATGGGAAATTAAACTCATTACTTTGTATATTACTTATATCACCAAAATCATAATCATTTATTTGTGTGTGATTTTGTGTGAATGTTTTAAATTCATTTATTATATCTTTATAAGTTACCATATTAAATTAATTCTTTTTATTATATATTATGATTTTATCCTGTTTTGTTTTTCATGTATTTCATTCTGTTGTTTTCTCCATCTACAGTAATTTAAAATAGAAAATAAAGGTTTTTCTAAAATCTTTTCAATATTTAAATAATTATCGTTAGCTAACATATACACTAAAGATATTAATCCTAAATCATCACCAGAAACTTTCTTTTTTTCTGTTTCATTTTTCTTTTCCTCTTCTTCTAATTTTCTTTCATATTCTACAGCATTTTCAATTGGAATTTCAACATCATCTTTATCAATATTATCATCTTTATTATCTTCACTTTCTATTTTAAATAAATCATTATAATTTTTATAAATTAATTTTCTAAAATTTAAAAATTCTTCATAATATATTAATGAATTCCCAATACTTAATGTTTTTTCTATATCATTAACAATTTTTTCTAATTTTATCATATTATAATCATTTCCACAAAACATTAAAGCACAACTCATTTGTATTTTTTTATCATAATCTTGATTAGTTAAAAAATATTCAAAATCTGAAAATTTACCAATAGAGATTTTATCTAAATTTTGTTTTTTTAATCCATTATTTAATAAATATGCTTTCCATTTTAAATTTATAATTGGATTCATTATTTCTTGTTGTAATATCTGAGGAAAATTGATTTCTCCAATATTTTTAACATTATTTATAACTAATTCATCTAAATCTGTGAATAAAAATAATAATTGTTTGTATTGTTCTAATATATTTAACTCTTTATTATTTAAAACATCTAATAAATAATTATATTCTTCAAAATCAAACTTATTCATATCTTTTAAATCTGTTAAATATGATTCACCACTAATATTTATGTTTATTGCAAATTTTCCCATTATTTTCCCATTATTATTTATAATATTATCATTTTTGAACCTTGATTAATTCTTGTTTGTGCATATCTTATAGCATCAATAATATGATTATAATCATCAATAGGTTGTTCTAACATATTATCATATTTATCTTTTGCCCAACTATAATTCCTTAATTCTTCAATTAAATTTTTACTATTCTTATCAATATACATGTGATAATCTAACATTTTGTTTATCCCATCTATAATCTTGGTTTTTTTTACTGAGAACACATTTAATTTCTTTCTATATAAATGTTCTATTAATTCTGGTCTTGCTGAATCAGCCATTATTCTCGTATGGCCTAAATTTAATTTATTCAATTCATATACCATTGTATCTGGAGTTAATCCTCGTTTATATAACATTTCTTCAATATAAATATTTTTATCTTCAAATACACTAATTTTAACTAACACACTTGGATCATTGAAACCAAAATCTAAACCATATACTACTTGTTTAATCTTTAATTCTGGTTTTTTATCAACTATCTCATAATTTATATCCTCTTCAAAGATTAAACCTTCTAAAACTCCAGGTATTCCTTCAAGATATACCCTTTTAAAATTTTTGTTCTTACTACTTTTTATTTTTAATTCTTTTATTATTTTTTTATCCACAAATGGATTGTCCATATATGTTGAATGAATAATACAAACATCTTTTCTATCAAATTCATCAAAAATATAGAATTTACTGCTTGGATTAAAACTTACAAACACTTTATGTTTTGTTCTTATATTTAATTGATCAAAAATTGCTTGTTTTACGTGATTAACCTCATCAACATATAATATATCTGTTCTCATACCATGTATTTTATTCTCTGCATCAGCACTTAAAAACATTAACTCTGATCCATTAGGTAATGAGTAGATTAATTCTGTTTTATTGAAATATTTTAATGTTAGATGATTTAAATCATCTTGAGGTAATACAATCTTTTGAAAATCTTTTAAAACAGTTCTTCTAACCTTTGGTAATGTTTCACCTAATATTGTTATTCTTTTGTTTTTGTTTTTTAATGCATATAAAAGTAGTAATTGCATAATAGATATAGTTTTACTGCTTGATGATCCACCATAATTGATAATTAATCTGATGTTTGGATCTATCAACGCATCTAAATTACGTTCAAATATGTTTGTTGTTTTCATATACTACTTAAAATTTCTGTTTTTTAATGTTTACTCATATTCTCACATTAAAATAATTAATTATTCTATCCCGTTAAATCTAAATCTTCTAATTTATCTAATTTATCTTGTGCCATCCCTTTTATAATAATATTAATATCAACATCACCATCTAATTTTAATTTATCTTGATATTCTGGATCCATTACTTGTAAATACCATTTACATATTCCTAAATCACCATCCAATATTGCATCTTTAATATAATCTTTTGCAATAGGAATAATTAATTCTCTGTTTTTATCATGAATCTCTTTTAATTTTGGATATTTATTAATAAAAGATCTCATTGTGTGCCAACTAACATTTGTTTGGCGTGCCATCTCATTTATACTTAACCCTTTCTTTAACACCTTCCTAACTTCTGGAATAGTTAATTTTTTATATTGTTTTGTTTTTTTCTTAATTTTTTTCTTTGGTGTTGCCATAATAATTTGTGTTTGTTTTTTATCTTTTTAAAAGATCTCCGTAAGTATTCTGCATCAAAATTAATAATTTTTTGTAAGAGTGTATTGCGGATCCTCTACAATTCCTATCATAAGTTTCTCCAAATTCGCTGTAATAACATTCCCATAACATTCTTTGTTGTTCTACGGTCATTGATATATTATCAATAGTTCTGCCTTTAAAATATTTAACCATTAATTTGTGTTTATTGGTCATTCCTTCAAATGGATCAATTGGTTTAACTTCTTCAATTTCTTCTAAATTTACCAACTTGTTTATTTTTTCTTTCTTTGTTATATGTTTCTTTGTTGTTTTTTTAATAGATTGTTTTGCCATTTTTATTTGATTATTTTTTGTTTTAATTTCTTCATAACTTTTAAAATTGTCCATCTTATGCTTTGAAAATTAATATCTGTTATTTCTTCTATATTTCTGTATGTTTGTTTTTTGTTTAATTTTAAATATTTTTCCTCATTTAATCTAATATGATAAATAGAATACTCTGGATAATAATAAAGTAAAAATATTTTAAAATCATATAATTCTATCTCCCCTTTTAATTGCATCTCTATTAATAAATGATAAATATTTTCATATACATCTGTTTGTTTTTCTTCTTCATCTTTATCAATTTTATCACCATTTATCCAATCATTAAGTTTATATTTGTTTTGAAATTTATCAGAATAATATGTTCTTATTAATATTCCATATAAATAATTCATTTCTTTTTTGTTGATAAATATATTTTCTGGGCATTTATGCATATCCCAAATACTTAATACACAATCTTGTAATAAATCATCTTTCATTATATTATTACTAGTTATTAATTTACTCAAAAATTGTAACTTATTATAATTATTAATAATAAAATCTTTTAATTTTAATATAGTTTGTTCTTCTTTTTCTTCCTCTTTCATTTATATATTATAATTTTTGTCCTTCTTGTTTTTAAGAGAGTATTTTAATCTATATTCTTCTTGATATTTCTTTATCCTTTCTGGGTTGTTTTTTCTCCATATTACAGATGTTGCTCTTTGTTTTTTTAAATGATTTAAATATTTTTCATCATTAAAAATAATTTTATTGTTTTTTTTTGTGATTATATTTTTAATATATCTCTTCCCAAAATAAATTCGTGATTTTAAAGTGTTTATATTCATATTAATTTCTTCAGCTATATCTTTCTGTTGTATTCCAAAATAAAAATAACTAATCATAATATATCTAAAATTAGGTGGTAAATTATAAACTATATCTTTAATTAAATCCATTCTTTCTTCCTTTTCAAAATCATATGTTAAAATATTTTCATCACCACTTATATCAATATCATAATCAATATAATACATTTTTCTTTTATTATGATAATTTAAAATCATTAAATTAATTAATATTTTTTGTAAATAATTTATTTCTAATCCAAGATTTTTATCATAATTACCATATACTAAAAATCTTATAAATGTTTCCTGTACCAAATCTTCAGCATCATAAAAATTAACCCCCCTATTTATTGCGAAACCTATTAACGATTTATAATATAATTTATATATTTTATTAAATTCCATCTCTAATCTTAATTAATTTTTTAATATATTCTGGTGGAAATGGTTTATGTAAAAATTTAATTTCAATATCATTTATATAAATAAAATCTATCCAAGATTCTATCCATTCCAATTTATAAATTGATTTCTTAAATAATATATAACCACTATATTTAAATTCTAAAAAATTTTCTATTGAAACTATTCTTAATTTATTTGTAGATTTTATTATCCAATAATCTTCAATTTTAAATTGGTTTAAATAATAATCTAAATATAATTTTGAATTTTTTAAATAATCTAATCTAAAACAATCTCCACCAACTTTTCTATTATTAGAAATTGTTTTTATTTTATTAAATTCCATCTCTAATCTTAATTAATTTTTTAATATATTCTGGTGGAAATGGTTTATGTAAAAAATTAAGTGTTATTTTTAATTTATTATAAATAAAAAATAACCAAGATTCTATCCATTCTTTTTTATAAATTGATTTCTTAAATAATAAATAATAAGAATATCTAAATTCTAAAAAATCTTCTATTGAAACTATTCTAAAATTTCCAGTAGATTTTATTATCCAATAATCTTCAATTTTAAATTGTTTTAAATAAAAATCTAAATATAATTTTGAATTTCTTGAAAATTTTAAATTAAAATAATCTCCACCAACTTTACGTTTATTAGAAATTGTTTTTATTTTATTCATCCCAAAAATCTTTCTTTCTAATTGCTATTAAATTAATGGCATAATCATTCCCATCACTAAATCTTGCTTTTTTTATAAAATATAATTCATCAACATAATAATTATCATAATCTATATTCATAAAAGAATTTGAACTTGTTATAGTAACTACATAATCACTTAATTCTAAACATCTATAAATAAATTTTAATCCTTTTGTGAAAGGTGGATTCATGATTGTTATTCTTCCTTTTTTATATTCCAATTTATTATCTTTCCTATTCATAAAATCTAATTTTTGAATATCGCCGTGTTTTGGATCTATATCAAATTGAATAATTGGAATAGTTGGGTACCAATACTTAATTCGAGACACCATATGGCCTGCACCAGCACAAGGTTCTAATATTTCTACTATCTCTCCTCTATAATGAGGTTTTAAAATTTTCTCAATTAGAAAATCTGTAATCTTATCTGGAGTATATATTTGCTCCAGGTCTCCTTTTTTTAAATTTCCCATAATACTTATATTAATAATTTTTTATATTCTAAAAATCTATCAATATGAGAATAATCTATTAAATTCCCATCATCATCAAACAACTCTTTCATACTTAATTCTACTTGAATTATTTCTTCTTCAGTTATTTTTCTTTCATCTTTTACATTCCACCCTTTTAAATATCCATAAAAATAAATCAAATCTAAAAATTCTTGTGGGTTTTTAATTAATACATTGTTTAATGTTTTGTTAAATTCCCATCTGTAATTATTCTCATTAATAATGTTCATAATCTCACATCTAATATCATTATCTTTTGTTTTTATAAAATCTAATGTTAAATGTTTAATCATTATGAATATCCCTATATGTGCTTCAACTAAATTAAAATTATCCATTATTTGTAAATATTTTTTCAACATCCCATACTGGATTAAATATATAATTCTTGTTTGTATTTTTACTCATCTCTTTTAAGATGCCTATCTCTTCATCTGAGAGATCCCGGAGCAAAACCATAGTTTCTATACTAAAGTATATATACCTCTCTCCATTCTTCCCATTTTCGATCCTTGGGTATTCTAACCCTTCTTCATCAAAATATAGTTTGAACTTTTCAAAATCTCCAAAGTAATTATTTAAGTTCTGATAATAAATCTTTCCTAATTCCTCATCAATGAAAAATATTAGAAAATTCTTACCAAAATATTCACTCATCTCTTTATAATGAAAATAATGTTTTAAATCTATTCCTGTGTCCTTATATACATTTCTTGCTGCTTTACTCTTTGCATCAAATAAAAATGTTTTGATATATGAATCTTTTTTTCTCATAACCAACCCATCAAATAAATGGGCCTTACCTCCTGATGGAGAAAAAATTTCATATCCTTTTTTTAAAAAATGATTGTGTATTAAACTTTCTGCGTAATCACCTTTTGTACTTTTGTTCTTAATTATTCCACTCCCAAATGCCATAATTGTTTATTTATTTTTTATAGTATCTCATCAACAATATTTAATTTTAATGCTTCTTCTGATTTAAAATACCATTCATATTTTTTGTTGTTTATTTTTGTTATTTGTTCTTCTGTTATTTTTGTTTTTCTAAAAAGAATTTCATTACTATAATTTTTCTTCCATAACACTTTATAATTATTTTGTTTAATGTATTGATACTCCATTGCTTTTATTACTAATTTATATAATTCATTATTATTCATCTATTTTAATTCTTATAAATATTTTTATTTTTTTAAAACAAAACCATTATTTGTTTGTATAAGTAATAAAGATTTCGTATCTTTGTAATAATTAAAAACAACAACTATGAGAACTGAAGATTTTAGAATCATTTGTAAAAAACAAATCAACTTAGAAAAACAATATATTGTGAATAAATCTAAAGATCGAATTAAAATTCGATATAATGTTTTACAACAAACAGATAAATTAAAGTTTCGCGCTTTTCGCATTGCTTTGAATGATTATTTTTTAAAAGATTAAACTTTTGAACACTCCCAATTTGTTCAACCTTGAGAGGAACTTGAATATTAAATTATTCAGGTTCTTCTTATATTTTAAATAAATGGGAATATGGGAATATTCCATTCATTCAACAATTCAACTAATTCTACTCCTTTATTATTATTGATAAAAGCATCTGAATTTTTATAATATTCAAAAACAACAACCTCATCATCTTTTAATATATTAATCTTATTTATGTTTTTTGTAAACTCAACTCTATTCGTGTATTCATATATTGGTAATTTATATCTATTAGTATATTGTTTTAATTGTTTTTCATTAAAATTATCTTCCACTTGGCAATCTCTTAATATAATTAAATCGAAAATAAATCTATCTATTAAATTTTTCTTTATTCTTTTCTCTATATTTTTTATCTTCTTTGTTTGTTTAGTTTCTTTTTTCATAATCTTATTTTTGTTTTTATATATAAACTAAAAAAAGCCACTTTTTGCCATTTTTTAATAATTTTTAATTCCCAATATTTTATTTAATTTTAATTCTCTCTTTCTATATCTTAAATAAATCTGTTTTTTTATTTCTTCCAACACTGAATTTATTCCAATATTTTTTGGTCCTTCAAAAAATGAATCTAGTCGTAATTCTTTAATAAAAGAAAAATCATCCCAAATAATTTCTTGTGGAGTTTTCCCATCAATCCCAATAAGTATTATATTTAAAATTGAATCAGTTATTTTTGAATTAGAATATATATGAAATTTAATTATATCATCTTCATAATTAAATTCATTATTTTTTTGAGTTGATATCATCCAAGTCCCTTTTGGATAATTGTGTCCTAATTTTTTAGATTTATCTTGTTCAGGATCATCTATTATCCAATTTTCAGTATAATCATAATATAACCAAGTTGAAGATAAACAATCCTTAATTATATATTTATCTGTTTTATATTCTGAATTAAAATATGATTTATTGTTAAATGATACAACATAATCTAATTTTTGAAGTTCATCTGTGAATGTTTGTATTTTATTAATTATTTTATTAATCATCTATTTTATTTTTTTTTTTATTATACATTTTTTCATTTAATTTATCAATTAGAAAATATACAACACCTCCCCTTATATTTACATACTACAATATCAAATTTTTCAATACCCCAAACATTTTTCATATGTTCATTAAATTCTTTTTCCAAAAATGATCCTTTATAATAATTCATATCCAATTCATTTTCTTCATCAAAAATATTGTAATATAAAAATGTATTCTTACTTGAGATATCACAAGTATAAATCATATTCTCCATAATGTGTTTGTAACGATCTCTTGCATCTTTAATCACATCTTTTAAGCCAATCATTAATCTGTTTAATATAACTGCTTGAAAGTTCCCAATTTCTACTGAAAAATTACCAAATGTTAAATTCATATTTGACCAAACATCAACTGGTAATGTGTCCAGTAGATTTTCTACTACTCCTAATGCATATCTTTCTACTTCTGATATTCCTAAATTGAAATGATTAATGATTAATTCTTGTTTGTGCATATCTTTTTGTTTTTTATTTTTTAAATGTGATTTATATCACATTATTCAATCCCTCGCAGTATTGTATCATTTATTTTAATTTTTTTAATATTTTTAGAAAAACAAAATTAGTTTTTGTTTTTTATGAGCATCTTCAATTAATTTTTTAATATTTTCATCAGATTTTTGTTTTAAAAATCAAAAATGATAATATTCCAACATCAATAATATTCCAACATATAGTATCATCTCTTGTTTTTTTAATATTCTAATTTTTTCTGTTAAATTTAAAATAGATTTAGTTCTACTTTCCAAAACTCTTTCTAAATTTATAATTTTGTTTTCTAATTTTGTTCTTTCTCTTTCCATAATTTTTAATTTAATTAATTCAAAATGTGAAATTTGTAAATGCATATTATTTTTTTTATTTTTTAAATGTGATTTATTTCCATAATTTTTAATTTAATTAATTCAATATGTACTATTTTTGAATGCATATTATTTTTTTTATTTTTTAAATGTGATTTATATCACATTATCCAATCCCTCGCAGTATTGTAATTTTTTTAAACAACTAATTCTATTATACTTCTTCTTTAAGATAGAATAGAGCTCATCTGGGTTACTTCCTTCTAAGTATTGAACCCTTATATCATTTACTACTAAAATAGCTTTATAATAAGCCGGTGTGTGTGGAAAATTTAATTCTCCATCAAACCAAAATTTAACTTCAATAAATGATTTTTCATTTAATATTTCTTTTATATTACAATCTGTTAATATTGTTTCAAACATAATAGTTTTTTCTTTCTTTTATATATAAACTAAAATATATGGTTTTTTGCCACTTTTTAATAAAAAGGTGCTACATATAATAGATAATCTTGAATTGATGTGTGTTAATTATTGATTTAATTATATTGAAATTAATTTAAATTTCTTTTTTTGAATAAAGAAGGTTTCAAGTTTCATCATAGCCCATATAAAAATATATTTATTTAGTAATAGATTAGTTATTAGTTAGTTAATTTTTTATGTTAATTTTTTTATTTTTTTATCTATTTTTTATATATTATTTATTATTAAGTACTTATATCTATTTTCTATTTTAAAAAGGTTTCAATTGGTTTCATCAATGAAACTAAAAATGAAACCTTTTTTATATCATTTATTTTTATTAATAATATTATATATATACGGGCTATATGAAACTTGAAACCTTTTATTTCTTAAATATCTAATAATCAATTATTTAATTTTTTTCAACATTTTCTAATATATTAATAATCAATATAATACAAAGGTTTCATTTTAGTTTCATTGATGAAACCAATTGAAACCTTTGAAACTTTCTAATATATAAAAAAACCCTTATAAAATTAAATTTATAAGGGTGGGAATAAATATTAAACCAATGAAAATTTAATATTAAATTTTTATTTTATTTTTATATAATTTTTCTATATAATCCTCTTTTTAATTTTTCGATTTGTTTATTAGTTTTTAATTCATTAATAATTCTATAAATATTTTTATCTAATTTTATTTTAATTTCATATTTTGTTATAATATCTTTAACATCTTTCATAGTAAATTTATTATTTAATAGAGCCAATAATTTTATTTTTGGAGAGTTTTCATAATCTTTCATTGAATCATCTTGTAAAGAATTAAACATTAATTGTGTATGTTTATCATAAGTATCTATTAAAGATAAAGCAATATTAAAAACATTATCACTAGCAATAATTTTATTATTTTTTATAGTTTGATTATTATCATAATATTCAAAAATAGATAATATTCCAATAATTCTCATAAATCTTATAAAATTTCTCATTATAATATCTTTATAATTTTCTGATAATAAAACTTTAGTTTTTTCTAATTGTTTTTTAAGTAAATCATCAATAATTTTAAATTGTTTTTTATTTATATCAACTAATATTCTTGAATCATTATTAGTATCAACATCAAATAAATCATCACTATATATTTCTGGAATAGGTTCTTTTTTATTATATTTTTTAATAACATGTTCTATTATATCTCCAAATTTATTAAAAAATACTTCTTTACTATTATATTTAACTCTTCCTTCTTGAAAAAATCCATTTCCTTTAAATATATAAAATAAAAATCTACTAACTAAACCATTTTCTCTTGTTTTAAATAAATTTATTGGTTGGTTTAAAGTTCCAGATAATAATATTGATAATTTTGGATCAATAATTTTCCTATTTGGTTCTACTCTTTCTTTTGTTTTTTTTCTATTTTCTTTTATATTTTGATTATCATGAATTGATCTTAATTTTTGATCATAATTCCCCCAATCTTGTTTATTAACATTAATAAGAATATCAGCTTCATCAACAACCATTAATCCTAATCCTTGATTATCGTATAATTGGTCAAAGAAAGCAGCACTTGAACTATCAGGAGTTATTTCAATATCTCTATAATAGTTATATTTTCCAATAGTTTGTTCTGCTTTTTTAGTTGTACTTTTCCCACTTGCAGGAGGAGCCACAATAAAAGAATAAAGATTTAAACTATATTCATCAGAAAATTTATCTAATATATAAAAATTATCAAAATACGCACTAATAATTGTTAAAAAACTTGTTAAATAAACATCTTTAAATCTTTTATTATCAAAATATGTGGTCATTTCTTTAATAGTTTGTGGTAGATTTTCATAAACAGAATCTTCAATAAAAGGAGTTAATTCTAAATCAGATTTTTTTTCTTCAAATTTATCATCTTCATCATTAATTATTTCATCATACTCATCTTCTGTTATTTCAATATCTTTTCCTTGTTTCCAATCTCTTGCTTTTTCAATAGAATTTAAAGTTTCTATATTTTTATTAATTATATTTTTATTAATTTTAAATTCATTCTCAAAACCCCAAACATCATTAATACATTCTGAATCATATTCAGAATAATTAAAAAGTAATTCTATTATTTTATATTGTTCTTCTCCAAATTCAATTTTAATATTATTTTTATTTGGTTTTTTATTTTTCTCATCATAAAAAAATTTACAATATTTATAAATTGATTTTATTGAATCATCTACAAAATAAACAATTGGTGTATCAAATAATTCATTTTTAAAAACATATTGAAAAACATGTTTTTCATTAAGGTTAGTAATTGATATTTTTCTTTTATCATTAAATTTATTCATTGGTTATTAATTATTTTTTAAGTATATAAAATTCCCAGTTTTATATTTTCTTTCACTTTTATATATTGAATTAAAAAAGCCGTTTTTTGCGAGTTTATCTTTTAGATAAAAATTCATTTAAAAAATTTTTATCTTTTATATCATTTTTTTTATTTTTAAGAAAAATTCTATAATCATTTTTAAATTCATTAAACCACATATCTAAATTATCTTCATCATCTATACTTTTTTGATATTCATCTACTAAATAATTAATAAACATATCAAAACTTTCACCATAAACCATTAATTTACTTAATTTTGAATGAGTTATTTCATCAATTCTTAACATTTTTAAATTTTCTACTTTTTTAAATTTTATTTTTTCTCTTTTCATAATTGTTTTATTATTTTTTATATTGTGTTATATAGTATATATATGTTTAATATTTTAAAAGGTTACATAAAAACCAATATTTTTTAAAAAGTGGACACATTTTAACTATCTGTTCAGAAAACACAAAAAACTGGACATTAAAAAAAAGTGGCAAAAAGTGGCTTTTTTTAGTTTATATATAAAACAAAAGAAGAAAACAATACTACAATAAGTAGAACAAAAAAACAAAACTATTATGAAAACAGAACAAACAAACAAAATTAATAAAATAGAAAATAAATTTTTATCATATAAAAATAATGAATTAGTAAATATAATTTTAATTAAAAATATCAGGATTTGTAATCATAAAGAAGAAAATTTATTTCAGATTATATTTAATTTAATAGATAATTCTAATACTATATGGAAATTTGATGATGAAAACACAATGGAAAATATTTTCAAAAAAACACAAAAAGAATTAAATATAATAGAATTAAATAAAAAACAAAACTCTTTTTTTATTTTAAAAACTCTTTCATCTAAACAATTTAATAATATAGATATTTCTGATTTTGATATAAATGAATATAAATATGAAAAATATAATTTTTTTTCAAATGTTTTTAGATTTGGTTATTGGATATATTCTCATATATTAAAAATTAATTTAACAGAAAATGAAATTATAAATTTAAGAAATATTACATATGATGAGAAATTTTATTTAATTATTCAAGATGATGATATTTATTATTTAATTAATAATAAATTAGATGATTCGTTAAATTTTGATGTTGATGTTGATTTTTTTAAAGATTTTTATAAATTTTCAGGAGGAATTATAGAAAAACCAACAGAAATTAAAAATATTAATCTTATAAATAAATTAAATGAAAAAATTAAATAATTGGGAATTTGATGGTATTGATTATTATGAAAAACACAAAAAAAAATTAAAAAATTATTACTATAAATAAAGAGGAAAATAAAAATAAAAAATTAAATAAATTAAATATAAAAAATTCATCTGATATTAAAGCTCATATAGGAAATAATTATTATTATATATTTAAAATATTAGAATAACAAAAATTATTTAAAATATTATATAGCATACTAACTATATAATTCATAGTAGTAATTTCCCTCACTTTGTTCAGGTGAGGGTTTTTTAATTATCAACGAAACCAGTTTTAAACTGGTAAACATACACAAAAAGAAAACTCCCCACCAAATTGCGAGGAGCTTCCTTACTTATATATGAAAAAATAATTTTATTTTAATGCAATATTATTAACAATTTTTAAATCTTGAATATCTTTTTTAATTTTATCATTATCTTTAGTGATAACATAAGTTAGTATTCTAACATTTTTATTAACTATATCAATTTTATCAACCAATATTTTATTTTGAAAATCATTTTTTACAATAAATGAATCCATTTTACAATCTGTTTTATTATTATTATTATAAAGTTGATTTATATTTTCATTTTGTTGTTTTTCTTTTTCAATATTAACGGCTTTATCAGTATTATCTTTTATATAAAACGCTGATATTGTTCCACCAACTCCAATAATAAAAGCAATAAATAATGGTAGGATAATTTTTAAAAGGATATTTTTCATAGTAATATTTATTTTTTATATTTCATCTCCTAAATAAATAGGACTTGAAAAAGGAGATGATCCACAATCATATTCTGGATATATTGTAGAATTATCATACATAAATTCATTAACTCTTGCAGCATAAAGTTCTCCCATATTTTTCCAATCACCTCTCATATATTCAAAAGATTTCCAATCTGCTGTTGCAGAATATTGTGAAGTTTGATTAACAACTCCTTTATTAGTTATTCTATTATATAATGAATAACTTGCGTTATATAATGTGTAGTAAGCAAGCATTGGTTTTGATTCATCAACAAGATTTAATAATCTTGTTTCAACATAATCAGTAATTCCTGAAACTACAGTTGAACCGGTTGTTGCACCAGAATTAGCAATATAATAATCTCTAAAATTTCCCATTTGGTCGAATATATCATCATATAATTCATAAGGAAGTAAATCTTTAAATTGATCCACTTGGGTTTTATAAATATACATTTCTAATATTTTTGGATCAACATTATCATAAATTTGAGTTTGTGTTTTAATATAATTTTCATCAATAAGAAGTATTTTATTCATTTGCATCTGGATTATTTTCTATAGTATCATTTTTAATATCATCAATTTTTTCTTCTTCACCAATTGGATCTTTTCCAATATATTCTCTTATTTCGTTTGGAGTTAGTATTGTTTGTAAATCTTTAATATCATATTTTAATAAATTTGGACTTGGTGCGTTCAAACTAATATGTTCTAAATTATTAATATCCATTAATTTATTCCATTTAGATAAAAACCAATTTTGAATAGGTTCAATATAATTTAGCCTCATTAACTCATTTCCCTCAATTATTTCTTTTGTATTTCCAAGGCTACCTGGAGTTGATAAAGAAGCAACTGCACGTGGAATTTGATGAGATGTTATTAAATTTTCTTTTGTTTCTTCGGATAATAATTTGTACATATCTGCAACATCACTTGATTCTAATAATTCTATTTTCAGTTCTACATCAGATTCATTAAATAGGAAAATAGGTTTTCCAGTATTTTCTGTATCTCTATATTTTTTATTAAATTTTTTAATAATTTTATCTTGTTCTTCTTTAGTTGGGAGAGGTCCATTACAAATAACAACAAATCCAGGTTGCATATTATTGTGAATATTCGCATTATGAAAATCTGCTATAGCAGCTAGAGTATTTATATCCTTTAAGGCCCCAATATAATCTGGAAAGGCTCCATATGGAAACCCTGGTTCATATTCATAAATATGAAGAATTTGTGGTCTTGTTTTAGCAATTTCTGTTGAAAATGCTGGGAGTGTTTTAATATATTTATCAGTTTTTAAATCTGTGTTTGTGGTCCATTGTTCTTCAATATCTTCACTGGTATTGTAGTAATATTTTCTAATTTGATTATAATTATCTTTTTTACCAGAACGTATTTGTTCGTAAGGCATATGATAAATATTTTTAATTTTTTGTAGATTTTTTTCCCATATAATTTGTAAATCTGTTCCACCAAAAATAAATAAATCAGTAGCTATTTTTTCAAAAAGATCATCAACAGTTTCAAAAGGATTTATATCTTCTAAAAATTTTATTGTTTTTTCAGTTTTTTTATCATCAGTATAATCAATTGATGTACCATTACCAAGAAACATTTTTTTCTTTTTATTAATTATTGCTCTATGAAGACCAACATTTCTATAATAAGAAATGAGTTGATAAGGAAGTTTATTATCTTGACCATAATAAATAAATTTTGAATCTTCATCATTAATAAACGCTGGTGTTTCAACAAATTTATTTAAAGAAACAAATCTCACATCCATTTTGTTTTTATTTTTTTCCATATATTATTTTATTTTTTATAAATATAAATATAATTATAATCATTTTCATTATTATCATAAGTATAACTTTCTTGATCGTTTTCAAATTCTCTTATTAATATACCAACTTCATAACTATCAATAACAAGAGTAGTAAAATTAGTTAATTTCAATTGGTAAGAATATGTTCCTTTATCTAAAGATGTTAAATCAATTATTAATCTAAAAAATCTTGGACCATAATTATCAGTTGTAGTATTATTATATGTTTTTACTTCTTTACTTAATTTATTAGTTATTATTAATTGTGAGTATATAGTATCTCCAGAAAGCACAGTAGATCCACTTGTAAAAGTACCTGCACTAGTATAACAATTACAAAAATAATTATTTCTAGTAAAATCAAGATAAGTGGTATTATTTTCTATTAACAACATAAATTATATTTATTTTTTTAAAAAAAAAAGGTTACAGTTATAATTAAATTATTATAATTGTAACCTTTTTTTATTAATATTTTCTATTAAATTTATTATACTGTTACAGTTAAATTACCTGTACCACCAGCAAAATTTAAACTTGTACTTTCAATATGATTTGCTTTTTCTGATTCATTTGCAATTAATTCTATCATATAACCTGAAAGATCTGTTCCAGCTTTCCCAGTACCAGATGTTCCTGTTGATAAATAGGCTCCTTCTTTTGCACCCATTAGGATATAATTATCATTTTTATCTTTAACTACTATTAATAAATCTCCTTGGGCTAAGATTTTAATTTTGTTTGCTTTACCAGCTTCAAGTTTTGAAAACTGCATTGTTGCTTTTTGTTCATAGTTTATTGTACCATTTTCAATTGCTATACTTTGTGTTTCAATCCATTCTGAGCTATTTTTATTAGGCCAATAAGGATAAAAAGTTAATGCTGAAGATTCATCAGAAATTGATGTTATTGCTGAATCTGTTCCTTCTTCAGCAATGGTCATTCCACTAATTGGTCTATCAGTTATATAGAAATGAAATACACCTCCATGAGCATCAGTACAAGGTCTATTTATTCCTTCACTTACATTACATGCCATTTTATTTTAAATTTTTTTTTAAAAATAGAGTTCAATTAAGAACTCTATTTTGATATATTTTTACATCATTTCTTACGAAATATATTGCCAAACTATTGCTTCTTGAGCATATTTGTATGATGGTCCAATCCAAAAAGCACCTTTAAGAATACTCATATCAGTTTCATAATTATCAACCCATTTTAAATAATCTTTATTAATAACACCATCACGTCCAATAATTAAATTTTTTGGAGTTGTTAATAAAAGATCTGTATCATTAGGGAACTGTGAAGTTCCAATTATTTTGATTTCTCCAAAATAATCAAACAACCACATTTCTCTTTTTTTACCCATATCAGCATCTTGATCTCGATAATGATCTTTGGCCAATCTAGCTTTTTTATAAAATTCATATACTTTATTACTACAATAAATTTCTAAACCACCAACATCCATTCTATATCTTATTCTATCAGTTAATTGAGCGGTCATACCACTAATTATACCAATTATATTTGATTGAGATGGGGTTGAAGTTCCAGATACAGTTATAATATCTGAATCTGCTCTTAATGCAGCATACCAACCTGTAATAGTTGGTGTTGTGCTACCCTTCCATAAAACAGATTCTAATTTTACTGCTAAATGTCCTCTTGCTTCTTCTGTTATTGATGCTGCAACTTCATTATTAGAAGGTAAACCTTTTTGGTCTAAATCAGTCCAACAATATGGTGTTTGTATTTTTGTTCCTGTTACAGTAATTGCTCGTTCCGTAAATGCGGTTCCGCCACTAGCTGTTGTTCCACAACCTATAGCTGCATAAACAAGATCTGTATCTGAAAAATTCATATATTGTGTTCCTCTTATTCCACGAATATTTTCATATTTTTCATATTTACCATCAAGTAAAACTCCTTCAGTAAATATTTTATTTGCTTTTTTTGTATAATCCGATAATCCGGATACCGTAAATGCCATAATTTTTTCATTATTTTTTTTTCAAAATTTAAAAATTTTGAATAGATTTAATTAAATTTTAATTAAAATTTTATAAATCAAATGTTTTTATATAATCTTCATTACCTTTTTTCCATTTTAATGCAAAAGATGATGATTCATTAATTTCTTTTTTTGTATTATTTAAAATTGGATCAGAAACTGGTTCAGATTTTAAATTTTTATTTTCTTCTTTAAGTTTTGTAATTTCTTCTGATAATTTAATTTCATTTTCTGATAATTTAACATCTTCTTTTATTGGTTCTATTGGTTTGATTTCTGCTTGTTCAATAGGTTCAACAATTTTAGTTTCTTCAACAACTTCTTCCGTAGGTTCAAGTGCTTCAACTCTAGCAATCAACATTGCTAATTCTTCTGATAAATTTATAATTTGTTCTGATAACAATTCCAAAGTAAGTTCTTCTTGTATATCTTCTGGTTGTTCAACAGGAACAACAGGTTCAACAGGTATAGGAGTAACTTCAGTTAATTTAATATTATCTTCAGATTTAACTTTCTTATTTTTAAGTAATTTTGTTAATTTTTCAATTCCTTCATTAAAATTCATTTGTTATATTATTATTTTTTATTTTCAAATAAATACTTATCTGAAAAAATTTTTGGTTATATATTAAAGTATTAGAAAAAAGAACGATTCTGTTTTAATAATTTTTAATTATTTTCAATATTTTTTGAAATATATTTAATTTCATTAATTATTTCATCTATTTCACTATTTTCAAAAGATGATTTTTTTATTAATTCTTCTAAATATTTAATAGATTCTTCATTAAAATGATTTTCTGTTTTAAAAATTGATGCTTTTATTAAAACTTGTGTTAAATAACCTTCTATGGAATAACCTCTTAAATCTTCATTTTTTATCTTATTCCAAACTTCATCATTATCAATTTTTATAGAAATCATCCAAGTTCCTTTTGGAAGATGAAATCCTAATTTTGTAGATTTATCATATTCAGGATCATCTATTATCCAACTTTCAACAATTGTATTATCGTTTACAGGAATTTCATGATTTATATTAATAGATTGATTTTTGAAATTTTTAAAGAAATGTTCGTTTATTTTTAAAATAGTAGATTCTTTAATCATTATAAAACAATCACCTCTATCAATTAATTGATCTGGAATTAAAACCGGACCAGTGATTATTCTTTTTTCTTGATTTTTTATTAAATTTATTTTTTTACTTAATTTAATAAAATTTACCATTATTGCTGGATCATGAACAAGTGATAAATATTGTAATCCATCAAAATTTTCATCATCTAATAATAATTCATAAATTGGTTTTGTTTTTTTTGCCATTATGTTTATTTATTTTTTTAGAATTGTGATAATTCTACAATTCTATTATCTTCTTCTTGTTGATCTGATATTTCGCTTGAAACAACATGAGTTTTTATTTATTCCCGAATTGTGATAATTCTACAATTCTATTATCTTCTTCTTGTTGATCGGTCATTTCACTTGAAACAATATGAGTTTTTATATTCATTCTTATTACTTCTCCCATTTTTTCATAATCTATCATTTCTGAAACTGAGCTTGTATCATTATTAGCATTCCCAGTTGAATTAATTGAATCTAATAATGGTTCGTATTTTTGTGTTGCTGCTTTATTAATTAAAAATTCTCCTCCTTCAGCCATCATATTTGGACTAAGTTGAATACCACCAGATGCTTGAGAATGTAAATCTCCAATTAATTTTCCACCAGTTGCTCCTTGAAATTGTTGTTGCGAAATTGTTGATAATTGTAATACTCCCGTTGCAGCTATTAATGCTGCCCCCACAATACCACCAATTGGTCCCAATTGTGCAAAAGCTTGCATAATACCGGTTGCAGCATTAATAATAACTGATATAATATTTAGTTTCTTTTCTCTTTCAAATGCTTCCTTTTTTATTTTACGTTCAGCATCATCTCTTTTTTTATCTCTATCTATTTGATCATCAGTAAAAGTTTTATTTAAATTATCTAATTCTTTTTTCTCGGCTTCTTCAGATAATCCTTTTGCTTTAATTCTTGCTACTTCATTATCATATGCTGTTTTAGCTGCTTTATCTATACCATTATATTTATTTTCCTGTTCTGTTAATTCATTTTCAGTTAAAGCATTAGATAAATCTGATAACATACCTACTATCAATTGAGCTTGACCAATAGCCTTTTCAGCATCTTCAATATTTTCTAAATCTTTTTTTTCTTTTTGATATACTCTTCTTTCTTCTTCTATACTATCTATTTCTTCATTATATTCTTCTAGTGATATAATTTTATTATCTAGTAATTGTTTAAATTGAGTTTCTCTTTTTTTAAATTCAATTTCTTCTGATGATAAACTGTTAGTTCTTAATACTTCTCTATCTTTTATAAATTGTTCATATGCTTTTGTTTTAATATTAATATTTTTTTCTTCTTCCTCTGTTAAAATTTTATCTGCTCTTGCTTGTTGAATATATAAATCCAAAACATCTTTTGCATATTTAATATCAACATCTAATTTTTGTTTTGCCGCTTCTTCATTATTATCAACTGTTCCATCAATTAAATCTTTTTCAAATTTAGCACTTTTAGTTAAATTATCAATTTTTGATTCTAATGAATTTTCATCACTACTCTTAATAGCTTCATTTAAATCATCATTAGCTGATTTTATATCAGCATTAACAGTTTCTCTTTCTCTAATAATATCATTTAAAACTCTATTAGTTATAACTTCTGATAAACCAAGACCATCTAAATAAGCTTTAACTTGTTTGGCATCTGATAATTCAGCTATTTTATTTTTATCTATTTTAGTATCAGAAAATTTATTAACTAAATCTAATTGCCTATCATATGATTCATTAGTAAGAGTTGTTAATTTTAATAATGCTTCTTTTCTTTCTTTAAAAGAAAAATCTTCATTTTGTGATTGTTTTATTAATGCTTGAGCTTTTTTATCTGTAAAATCAACTTCAGCATCTAAAGCAATTTCAAAATTATCACTTCTAATTTCTCTAACTCTTTTATTAGCATTTGCTACAACTACAACATATTCTCCTTCTGATGTTTTTCTTGCTGCCATTAAATTTGCAATATTTTGTTGTGATTCAACTGAAGTATCTCCTTTTGCTTTTGCTTCTGCACGGGCATTTGATTCTGCATTTCTTGCTAAAGAAACTACATTTTTCGCTATTTTTGTATCTAATTTAATTATTTTTATTGCTGCTTTTTCTCTTTCAGCTAATGATAATGTTGCATCATCAGCTATTTGCTCTTGTATTATTTTCTGTTTATTTAATTCAGCATTACCTTTAGTGATAGCAACATTTAATCTTTTAAAAGCTAAAGTTGCAGCTGTTATTTTCTGTGATGTTTCTATATTTTTTTTTGCTTCTTTCCCAAATTCAATAAAAGAATCTTTAACATCATCAATAACACCTTTTAATGATGTATTTGCAATTTCTATTTCTTTTGCACCAGCGGCTATTTTTTTATTTGCTTCAGATATATCTTTTTCAGCAGCTGCAATTCCTTCTTCATTTTTCCATAATTTATTCCATGCTAATCTAATTTTAGAAAAAGTTAATGCTATTTCTCCACCCATTTTAGTAAAATATCCATTTATTCTACCAACAACTTGAGTTTTAATAAATTTAGTACCAGTTTTAAAACCATCTACTAAACCATCCCAAGCTTTTTTTGGATCATCAATAGCTTTCATCACAACTGTAGCAAAAGAATTAAAAACTTGCATTACAGTATTAAGTAATCCTTTTATTATTCCCATTCCTTTCGCCATTTTATCTTGACCTTCAGAACTTCTATTAAATGCATCATATAACATTTTTAAACCACCAACAATAGCAACAATTAATAAACCTATAGGATTAGCTATAAAAGTTTTAAACAATCCTTTAATCCCAGATCCCATTTTTGAAAACATACCAATAGATTTTTCACTAGCTTCTTCTGATGCTACTCCCATCTTTTTTGTAGTACCACCCATACTTTCAAGAGTTTTCTCATTAGCTTGCATAGATTTTGTTATTTCTGTAGCTCTTAATTTTCCATCTTTTGTAGTTTGGTTAAGATTTTCTAATTCTTTTTGATATAGTTTATTAGCTGTTTTTAATTTATTAATTGATCCAACACCAGCCTCATTATATTGTTTCATTAATTTACTTTCTTTACCTGCTTTATTAGTTGTTTCATTAAGTTTATTAATAGATTTACTTGTATCTTGTGATGCTTTATCTAATTTTTTTAAACTATTAGAATCTGTTTTAACCTCTACATTATAAATTACTTTCTTTTCTTCTGCCATTTTTTAATTAATAATTTTTTCTTCAGATTTTCTTATTGTTTCTCCAAAAATATAAATGAATAATGGAGAATTAACTAATGTTAATCCAGTTCCCAATTCTACTAAATTAATATGTGTAAACATCCCTATTATAAATAATATCATATTTAATATAATCATAATAATTGCGAATTTTAATCTTTTACTCTTCATTATTTTTGTGTTTATTTTTTCTATTATATTTTTTCTTAGATTTATAAATTTTATTATTAGAAATAAATCCTGATTCAAAATATAATTCTGCTTCTCTATTACCTTTTTTAATTCCTTTTATATAATCTAATATTGTTATTCTCATTAATATATTATATTTTTTGTTAATCTTGTTTTTAGTTGATATTAATAATCATTAACATCTAATGTGTTATTATTTGCTGCATCTATAATTATTGCTTTATCTGCATCTGATGCTGAAGTTCTTGCTGAATTTGTTCCTGCTATATCTATTATACAATTTTGAAGTGGTGATGCTGCAAAAGAAGCTAATACGTTATCAACCATTATACCCTATGGTGATTTACATATCAATATTTGTGATTTTTATTAATTCTATTTTTGTTGGAGAATCTGGTGCCCAATTAAAAATTTTGTTTATATAATATAAATTATTTCCAATTCTTACTTTTTTAAATAAACTTAAGTTATAAAATTCTAAAACAGATAAATAAAAATAAGCAGTTAAAATATAAGTAG
>Ga0222697_1000261_pt1 | contig 24627 bp, 39 predicted proteins | sample AntAcemetage1402_FD_179835 | JGI IMG/M metagenome (GOLD analysis project Ga0222697, IMG submission 179835) | Saline water microbial communities from Ace Lake, Antarctica - #1402 | ecosystem: Environmental > Aquatic > Non-marine Saline and Alkaline > Saline | place: Antarctica: Ace Lake... | reverse complement strand
AACAGAGAAAAGCCGCTTAGCCTTAGAAGCGGAGAAAAATCTTTCTAAAAATAAGTAAACTAAACATTAAAAGTGAAAACTTGACAATTTCTGTCAGGTCAAATTCTATCAAGCCCCTCATTCTATCATTATTTTCCCTACTTTTACATTATGTATTATAATGACTGGGATAAAAACTTCAAAAAACGAATATTAGGCTATGCCGGGCTTGGGCTTATTATTATGGCAATAATGGCAATAATTTATTTGCTTGATTATTTTTTTCATTTTCTGTAAATTTTATATATTTACCAAAAATCTACATTTGTTAATAAAAATTGTCAATCATGGAAAATTGCAAAAATTGTAATGCTGAAATTATAAAAACCACATTCAAAAAGGTAACATTATTCGATAAAGATAATGTCGAATTTATAAACGAAATGCTTGAAAAAGATTCTGAAAATTATTGTTCAAAGTGCGGAAATGAATTATTAGACCAGGCAGGATCAAAATTAATTTCATTAAAAAAACAGATTAATCAATACATATTTGATAATATTGAGAAAATGCCAGTTATTTCTATTCACACACCATTTAATTGGGAATATGATGTTTTAGGAATTGTAACCGGTCAAACAACTACCGGAACCGGTGTAGTTGCTGAATTCACTTCCAGCTTTACTGATTTTTTTGGAAAACAATCAGGAGCATATAATAAAAAATTATCACAAGGCGAAAAAATTGCATTAGGTCAAATGCGATCCAAAGCATTGAATATAGGAGGAAACGCCATTATTGCAACTGATTTGGATTATGCTGAAGTAGGAGCTGCAAAAGGGATGTTAATGGTTTGTGCAACCGGTACTGCAATAAACCTTAAAAATTTAGAAGTATTAAAACCTGAAGTAGTTGAAATATTAAATACTATTAATAAATACATTGAAAAAGAAAAATACTTAAAAAAGAAATTTAAAAAATTCTATTTTGAATAAATATTAAAAAAACCCTTTAAATTTAAAATCATGGAAGTATTATCATTATTCGAAATCTTATCAGGCATTATCAGCTTGATTACTTTAATTGTATTTTTTGTACTTGCTTCTAATATAAGTGCGATAAAAAAAACAAACAAACTTATTTACAATGTTTTACTTAAATATGGAGTAAAAGATAATGTTGTAAAAGAAATTGAATGCAGATTTTGTCATAAAAAATATGATGAATATTTAAAAAGGTGTCCTCATTGTAATCTCAAATAAATTTATTTATTATGAAAAAATTATCAATTTTTATATTTTCCATTTTATTACTTAGTTGTATCTGTTACAGCCAAGACACCACTAATAATATCAAACCCGATTTTGATAAAAGTGGTTTTTATCTGCAAAAAGCAAGCGCAAACCTCAAAGCATCTTATATTTGTGGTTTGTCATCAATAGGTTTAGCTATTTTTGGAGCAACATTAAAAGAAAATAAAAATCCTGATATGCTATATTTTACTTCCGGCGCTTTGGGTGTTATTGGTTTAACATGTACTATTGCAGCAGTTTTTAATATTGGTAAAGCTGGTGATTATTTAAGAGGAGGAAATAAAAATAAAATTGTATTGCAAAGCTCAAAAGACGGGATAGGCCTTGCTTTTAAGTTTTGATCTCCTCACAAGGAATATTATCATTATATTTGCCTCGTCTCACTTCCTACAACGCAAAAGGTTTAGCCATTTGCTCAAATCCTGATAAGGTCAGGGTACAGCGTTGTAGTTGTGAGACAGTGAGTAAATGGCTTTTTTAATTTCTGTTAACAAATGGAAGAGAATAAAAAAGCCATCCGCATAGAAGAAATAATCAAAAAACTTAAACAAAAATTTCAACCGGCAAAAGATGAGGCCTCAAGTATTCATTTATTAAGCACTGAGGAATTCACTAATATCATCACAGAACATGATCCTTCTATTTCTTTTGAGGGTTTAGACCTTCTTAAAATTCTGCAAGATGAGGGTTATAAATATGAGGCAGTTGAGGAAGATGGGGATATTTGTTTTAAATGGTTGGTTTTGTAGTTATATGTAATCATCAAAAACCCTAATCTGTTTTTTCTTCTTAGTTTCACTAACATGTGCATAAATCATTGTCTGAGTTATATTAGCATGCCCTAATAATTTTTGCAAGGTTGCCAGATCACTTGTTTTCTCTAAAAACAAAGTTGCAAAGGTGTGCCTGCTAATATGAAAATGAAGGTTTTTTTCAATTCCAACATAAGCAGCTATTTTTTTCAAGTACCGGTTTGTTACCGGGTCACAAAATGTATCAAATATCCTTCCTTTAACTTTTTGCTTGCCAGCATCAACTATAAGTTTTTTAGCAGATAAACAAAGAGGTATTTTTTGAAGTTCATCCGTAATATTTCTTAGTTTTTGTGGCCTTAATACAATAGTGTCATTTATTATATTATCATGTTTTAGCCTTTTTACATCAGTAATTCGCAAGCCCGTAAAGCATGCGAAAAGAAAGTATTTCAATACCTTCATCATATATACCGGTACAACTTCTCTTTTGTATAATTCAATCAATAACATTAATTCATGTTCTTCGAGATATTCAACTCTTCCTTTTCCTTTCTTAATTTTATGATCCTGAAACGGATTCTTTTTTATTACGTTTCTTTTCACAGCCCTGTTTAAATACGATTTTAATGTTCTCAGTTTTTTTGAAACTGTGGCTATACTATTCTTTTTTATAACCCTAAGAAATTTTTCAAAATCTTCAATGAATTTTGCGTCTATCTCTGAAAATGATAAGTTTGACTTAAATTGTCTAATAGATTCTTTGACTGAATGATGTAAGGCTATCGTGCTTTTTGTTATCAATCCCTTTCGATCATTAATTTCAACTTCCATCCATGAAATAAAATCATTGTGTTTTGCCGGATTATTGAACTCGCTCTTAAAAACTGTTGGGCTTAAATCAATTTCCAATAATTGATATTTCACTAAAATATCATTAGCCCTTGATCGTGCTTTTTCAATTAAAAGATTCAATTCTTTTGAGTTTTTCTTATTACCTTTTACCTTTCTGTGAGTGTTATCCCAATTTTCTTCATCAACCGTAACCCCAGTATTTACAATTGTTTTTTTCTTCATTAGAAACAATTGCAGGTAAACTATTGATTCTCTGTTTTGTTTTTTGTAACTCTTTCTTAATATGACTTTTATGACACCCATTTTTTAGTGGTCAGTTTTTGTAGCAGTTTAATTACATTTTCCCTATTTTATAAATACTTTATATACCTGTTTATCATTTAATTAAAAAAGCCCTCGTACAGTATATGAGGGCTTTTAAGATATTTGTGGGCCCACCTGGAAACGTACATACATTGCTTTATAATCTATGGTTTAGGCTATTACAACACATTTAAATTTTTACTGTCGCATTTTTTGTATCATTAATATTTATTTTATGCTTATAATTAATTGATATGTATCACGTTTTAATACTTCTTGCATAGCGATTTATTATTTCTTATTAATTAAAATTTTATGAAAAATCCATATTTAATGTTAAATTTTTTTTCTTATTTAATTTCTTATGAATGTGTTAATCATCTAATCAATCTTTTATTGCATGTTAATAACATACTTTTGAGAGAGGAAATGACACCTGAGATAAGAGAATTTATTTCTTTTCAGAATTCGGCCATTTCATTTTTACAGCTGATAAAAAAATCTAAGCATCTTTCTTAACAACAACATTTTTCTCCAACTCTTTTATTCTATCCTCTTTTACTTTTAATTCTATTAATAAATCAGCTTTTTCTGCTTGAAGTTCTGTAGCTATATTTACTATTTTATCAAAAGTCTTATCATCTCTTTTTCTTTGATAATATTCCTGCCGTTCATTTACCTGTAAGTATTCGGTTTCTTTATCTTCAAATAATGTTTTTGGCTCAATTTCAAAAACTTTGGATATTTTTAAAACAATTTCAACATATAATCTTTGCTTTCCAGATAAAATATCATATAAATGCTGACGTGAAACACCAATTTGACTACTTATTTCTTTTTTAGTAATTTTATTTTTACTAATTAAATCATTGATATTTTGTAATATATCCATCTATTCTTATTAAGATCAAATATAAATTAAAGATATAGCTTGACATTTGTCAATACATTTCTTTATATTTGCAATACTTTATCACTGCAAAGATATGATATAATTTGGATTTAATCAATAACATAAAAATATGACGATCGAAAATCTTGAAAAATTAAAATCAAAACTTCCTAAATGTTACGCAATTACATTAGGGAAAAAATGTGAACTTTCTGAAGATACAGTTAGGAAAGTATTAAATAACCGTCATAATAACCAAAATATCATTGACGAAGCAATTATTCTTGCTCAGGAATGGCAGGATCATTTAAAAAAACAATCAGAATTAATAGACGCATTATAATGGAATTACCTGAATACCTTAATAACTTTAATCATGAATTCATTGGAATCAATGATAATCTGTACAGAATTAAAGTCGAACTTATTCATTTTGTCGACTTTGATTCGTCAACAAAACTTGAACTCAGCTCATTGCTTGATAAAGACTTAATTGCTCAGGTTTCACTTGATCAATTGGGAATCAAGGATGAAGATGAACAATTACATAAATATGGTTTATGCAATTATGGAGGCTTTGATAATAAAGCTGACATAACAATATATTCAAATCAAAATGAATATTTTGATTGTGGCCAAAGAGGAAGCTGCCCGGTTGAAGGAAAACTGTGTAAGCATATCAAAACAAGAAATGGTTATATTACTCCAAGAGAGATTGAAGTTATAAAACTTATAGCTGAAGACTTGGCCGACAAACAAATAGCAGACCGTCTTAAAATTAGTGTTTTTACGGTGAATACACACCGTAAAAATATTCAACATAAGATTGGTTGTGCCAGTAAGGTTGGTATTTGCCGCTTTGCAATTGAACGTAGAATAATTTAACCCCAAGTGCTATGTTGTGTGCATTTGTAGATTTTTCCATTATGTTTTCCGAGGGGAAGTGATTAGCCCCTCGGTTTTTAAACTTACAATAATGAATGAAACAACTCTTAATAAATTTCATAAAAAATTTTAAAAACATGAAAAAGGATACTTCAAAAGAGCAAAATAATCAAATCGAAATTGTACACAAATTATCGAAAAAATTAAAATACCTCGAAGGGGGTGTTCTTCATAAAAAATCTAATAACTAATTTAAAATTTGCAATTATGATTATTGAAAGTATTGATATGTTAAACAGAGATAAGAAAGCTTATCTTGCATATCTTGAAAAAAATCTTCAGAGAGAGAAAAGATTGTTAAAAACAGTTGATCCGGCCAATCCTGAAACAGAGTTGTTAAAAATCGCCGGTGATTGCAAGGAGGAAGCAATTCAAAGCGAACTCCGTATCGAAGCAATAGATTTTGAAATCGACAAATTATCAGAAAATTAGTTTCACCCCGAAAGCCGGCTATTCATGCAAGTTTTGTCGGCTTTCATTTTTTGAATTTATATGCCTAAACAATACTGGACACAAGATAAATTAGACTACATAAAAGCTAACCTTCATCTAAGCGATAAAGAGCTTGGTTGTCATTTTTCAAAAGCAGCTTCTACTATTAAATCATTGAGAGGCAAATACAAAATTTTAAAAGGGATAAATACACAATTCAAACCTGGCCACACTCCGGCAAACAAAGGCAAAAAAATATCTGCAAAAGAAAAAGAAAAATATAAACATACTTTCTATCAAAAAGGACATAAGCCTCATAATACAAAATATGACGGATATATCGGTAAAAGGACAGATACAAGAACCGGAATAACTTATAAAGTTATCCGTATTTCTAAAAATACTTTTAAACATCTACATGTCCATAACTGGGAAAAAGCAAACGGACCGGTTCCGGAAGGTTTTATTGTTGCTTTTAAAACTTCCGACACAATGAATTGTGAACCTGAAAATCTTGAATTAATAACCAGGGCAGAAAATATGAAGCGTAATTCATTTCACAATTATCCGGAAGAAATACAATTAGCAATACATACCAGGTCTCATCTTACGAGACATATTAACAAAATTCAAAATAAGTAAAAATGAGTGATTCAAAAACAAGTATGAGTGCATTACGATTTCATCTTTTTGATGTAATAGAAAGGTTGAAAGAAAGTGTTGATCCGAAGGCTGACCCTAAAGACTCAATCACCATTGATGCTGCTAAAGCAATTAATGAAACTGCAAAAGCAATAATTAGCTCCGCCAAGGTTGAAGTTGATGCAATTAAAATAATTGCTTCAAGTGATAATTTAGTTGTTGAGGCCATTGTGAAACAATCAGGAGTTTTTCAGTTAAATGAGAAAAATAACTAATGCAAATCCTCCAACTAACCAACCAGCAAGCAATTGACCTTTCAGTACAAAGCAGGGTACTCATAGGCTCAGAGGGTTATTTCCGCCGTGCTGTTTTTCATGATAAAACCGAGGCAATTGCTTCTACTGTTGGTGGTGATATTATAGCTCAATCATTAAATGCTTTTTTTATCCTTAACCGAGATTTTAAAAAATAATTTTATTTATATGGAATCAGTAATTAGTAAAAAACCTGTCATTTCCCGTGGAGCCGGTATCTCAGTCAATACAGGCCTTCCTTGTTTTGTTGTATTGCTATATGAAAGTGATCAGTTAGGCATTACAAGCCTGGAGTATAAATTCAATTTCGGGAAAGGATTAGACACTAAAGAGGCCAAAACTTTTTTAACAAAAAGAGGTGCTGATATATACCTCTATGGTTGTAAACGATATTATATAAGCTCTATTTTTAACAAATTTCTGAACAAAATTATTTTATTAAAAGAAACAGAATCATTCAAATATTATTGGTCAACTAAGCGATCCTATAATTACCAGGTTTGCATTAATGAGCTCACAAAAATTGAAAAGAAAACTCTTATCGATATGTGTGAATCGATTCTCTTGATAAAAGAAAATGCAATTGAGCTGCTTCCCGGATTGAACCATCCCGATCGGGATTATCTTTTCAATTTCCTCTATTCTATAATGACTTTTTGTAAAGAATATTTAAATAATTAATTATGAGATATACTGTTAAGTTTTCACATAATCATAACAATAAATTATGCCTTAATCATTTTCCAACAATCCGAAATCATTCAGATTATTGGAAAATTGGCCGTGATTATCATATCGAATTAAAAGGAAGCCGGCCATTTCTCTCGTGCCTAAGAAACAAAAAAACTGTGAAATTCGCTAAGATTTCACCTGAATTTTTGATTTTTGATACAGGGCTTAACTATGATAATGCTATTCATTTGTTTCAAAAACTCATGAAGTGCAGCACCATTGATGAACTTAAAGAGAAAGTTGTAGATGTGCTTTATTTTGAAAGGGTTATAAAAGTAAATTATAAAATTGTCTAAAAATGTGTAGGTTTTTAAAAATATTTAGTATGTTTGCAATGCTTATCAAACACAAGGGCGAGTCGATAGCTTGCCAGAAATTCGTTGCAGGCTTTTTTTATGCCTGTACGATTTTAATATGCAGTGCTGCCCCTGTGCGGATGGTTAATGCCCCCGCAGCCCTTGTGGTGATAAGCAACAGGTCAGTAGCACTGTTTTTTTTGTTACTACTAATAATGTAATCGAATGGAAAACTGGAAAGCAATTACATTCATTGAAGGGTATGAGATTTCTGACAAAGGAAGAGTTAAGAGTATCGATAAATATATACAATGGAACAACGGTCATGCAAATTGTAAAAGATTTCTGCAAGCAAGAATCTTAAAAATACAAATAGACAGACATGGATATTTGCGTATTGTTTTAAAAAAGAAGGGATTTTTTATTCATCAATTAGTAGCGAAGTTATTTATTCCAAATCCATACAATTATTCAGAAGTAAACCATTTAGATGGAAACAAATGCAATAATTTAAAGGAGAATTTAATTTGGTGCTCTCATCTTGAAAATATGAGACATGCTAAAGAAATAGGTTTAAATAAATTTGAAATTGGCGATCATTATAAAAGTCGAAATCCCAAATTAAATCCTTCTCAAATTTCAGAAATTAGGGACAGGTATTCTAAACGAAGTATCATTAAATGCACTTACAATTCATTGTCTAAAGAATTTGGAGTTCATAAAGACACAATTGGACTTATTGTCCGCAAACATAAATCTTATAAAAATTATTAATTATGAATTTTTCTGAAATGCTTATCACAGAGAAAGAGATTTGCACGTGCCAGGCATGTGGCAAACCAAAGGAGCCTTCCATAAAGGAGCTTCTAAAAGAATTTTTTCAACAGCAATCCGCTAAAAGCGTTCAAGAAGAGCTTTGGCGTTGCTTCATTGCTGCCCTGGGTAGTAGTGATATGGACAATTGGACGGCATTTGAACGTTCAAGCCTTGCTTTTCTTTACGAGAAATTAACTGAGTTTATTATCCAACTCGAAATTATTCACCTTAAAACATTGGACGTGAAATGAGAGATTTTAACAAGCTTGAAAGCACAAAAAAGTTCATAGAATCATGCCTAAATTATCGGGAATCCCGATTAATTGAAGATAAAATAAGTGAGGAATCCTCACTTATTGGAGGTGGAATAAGTCGGGAATCCCGACTTATTAAAAGAAAATAAAATTTAACTAATTAAAAACAGAAAAAATGGAAGTAGTAAAATTTATTTACAACGAAACGGAAGTTGATTTTCTGCCCAGCGGGAATGAAAACGTAATGGTAAATGCCACTCAAATGGCTAATGTTTTTGGAAAAAGAGTAGATGTTTTTCTAAAAACCGACCATGCAAAATCTTTTATCGAAGCACTTTTATCCACACCATTTGGTGTGGATAAAAGTGAAAATAATCTAAAATATTCTAAAGAAGAAATCATCCAAGCAAACAAAAAAGGAGGTACATGGATGCACCGAATTTTAGCTTTAAAATTTGCAGCATGGCTTGATCCATATTTTGAAGTTTGGGTTTTTCATACAATTGATAAAATCATTCTTGGCCAATTTAAAGAATTGCGTGATGCAACGTTTGAAAAGCTAAATGCCGAAAAAGCAAAAAAGCTTATGGAAGATGAACTTTTGCGAAAATATCCTGATGAGTTTTCTAAATATCTTGAAATAGAAGGAAAACTTTCGGCTGCTCAAAAAAGGCGTATTGCTGCAATTAAGGCTTCTACGTCTCAACTTACAATGGATTTTTAATATTAACCTATTAACCTGAAAGGAGGTACTATGAGTCCACCAGACTCTTTTATTATCTAAGTTATTTTTACAGGCCGGTATAAAAACCACTTCAAAATTTAAGATTTTTGATTTCGCCGGCCTGTTTAATCAAAAATCTTAATTCTAAAATCATTTATCATGTCAATAAAAGAAAAAACAGTAAAGGCTAAATTCCCGGGAATAGGTAGTGTAAATATATCAAATATACGAGCTAAACAAATTAGAGAATTACAAAATAGTATTAAAAAAGATGTTTGCAAAAGGTGTGGTGGTAATATTGAATATAAACCAAAAGAAGGATATGTATGTAGAAAATGCAGTTGGACTAAACTTTTCGCAAACTGATTGTGATCTAACATCTTAATTCAAAAATCAAAATGGACCAATATACAATCAAAAAATTAGGCTTTATTAAAAACACAAAAGTTATAAATGGCTTTAAGCCTCATTTTAAAAAAGGCAAAGATTTACTATTTCTTATAGGTGCTGATTATTGGCCAGGTAAAATATATAGAATTGATTCCGCATATAAACTATATGAAGGCAATGTACTTGGAATTCTTACAGATAAATCACCTCGATCAGCTGATAAAGACTGGGTAACCGCTGATATATTAACCCTTTTAGAATTAAATCCTCTTTCTGTAGGTCAATGGAACAAACAGGGTACTGATATTGAATTTGCCGAAATATTTTTATTTTAAAAATCAATCAATCTTAAAACAAAAACAAAAAAATGAAAACAAAAGAAATAGAATATTTAGGAATTAACCTTGAAGCTGGTAAATGTGATGGTAATTCAGGGTTTTATTCAATTTATGATGAAGGTGCTTGTTATTTTAATCACACAGGTAAAACAATTGAGGAGGCCATTGATAACTCAAAAAAATGTATTGATGAATTTATAAACTTTTCCCCAAAAGATCTATTTGAGTTAGGATATGGTATTGATCATTATTGTAGAATTTGGAATTCAGATACACATTGCTTTACCGATCCTCGTTTATTAAATATTTTTTTAGACAAATTTTTGAATTCTAAAGTCAAAAGAATGCAATCTGAAATCATAAATCATCAATAATCAATAATAAATCAAAGAATGATTTCCGAAGACAAAAAACAACAAATATTACAAGCCTGTAAAATCGAAGATGTTATTGGTCATTATTATGATTTGAAAAAATCAGGAAAAAGCCTTTACACAAAATGCCCGATGTGTGGCAAAGAGGGCAAAGGAAAGGGCCTTATTGTTACAGCAAGTAAGCAAATCTATAAATGCTTTAGCTGCGATTTTTCAGGCAAATCTGCCGTTGCTTTTTTGATGGAAACAAAACATATTGATTTCATTGAGGCAATGAAAATGCTTTCGGAAATCACAAATATTCCACTAACCGAGATTCCGGCAATAAAAAAGAAAAAGAACAAACTTACATATTGCGATACGCAATTAAAAGCTTCAGGCCTTACGCACAATGATGTGAATTTCTTTATTAAAGTTGATAAAAACACTGAAAAAGAAGTTAAGGTTTTTGAATCAGGTACAAAGGATCAATATGGAAATATTGATTACACCGGTGATGATATTATTATTTGGTATTACAACCTTGAAGGCCTGCCGATAAAATACAAATCAAAATCCGGGCGAATGCGTGAGCTCTTCCGGATCCGGTACCAGAATCCGGATGCAAATCACGATCAGCACGGCAATCCTATGAAATATGCCAGTCCTGCCGGTTCGGGATCCCATTTATACATCCCCGAAAAACTTCGCCGTATGTACCAGGAGAGCCGATCATTCAAACGGCTGTATATCCAGGAAGGCGAAAAGAAAGCCGAGAAAGCCACCAAACACGGTATGCCGTCGGTTGGGATCATGGGGATCCATAACATTGCTTACAAGGGCCGCCTGCCCCAGGAGTTTCAAATGATAGTACAAAGGTGCAATGTTGAAGAAATTATTTTTGTTGTTGACGCCGACTGGAAGGACCTTTCAAACGAGCTTTCTCCAACCAAGCCAGTTGATCTTAGGCCCCGCACTTTTGCAAGTGCAGTAATCAATTTCAGAGATTATTTCAAAACTTTTAAGAATCTTGGAATATTCCTTGAGTGTTATTTTGCAGCTATTAAACCTAACGAAAAAGAAGACAAAGGCATAGATGATCTTTTGGCCAACACAATGGTCAAAGAAGAAATGAGGCTTCGCGAAGATTTTGATTATGCAATTAATGATGGCAAAGAGGGCCAGGGAACCTTTGTTGAAGTCCACCGGGTTTCCGGACTGGCTACTGCAAAAATATATGAGTTCTGGAACCTGCAAAGTGCTGAAGCTTTCGTTGAAGTTAATCGGGATAAATTGAAGGATCTTCCGGAATTTATCATTAATCGCAATCAATGGCGATTTAATAAATCAGGAAATCTTGAACTTTCACAGCCTCTTGATAATGATGAAATGTACTGGGAGCAAGTTTTAGCTTTCGACAGGTCAGGGAATGAAAAATCAAGCTACCGTTTCAGATATCTTTACGGTTACAATTTCTTCCGGAATCGTGGTTATGGCCGCATTAAAATGCTTGGAAACAATTATTTATTTTGTCATGTGCAAAACAAAACCGTTGAGATAGTTGAACCATACCAAATCAAAGATTATGCTATGGAATTCACTAAGGAAGTTGTAAAGAAGCATGAGAAAGTTGATGTTATGGATATGCTGTATCGAGGCGGAAAAATGTATTTTGGCCCCGACAGCCTTGGTAACCTCGATTTTGTTAATCCTGTATTTGAGCATGCCGGCAAAGATTATCAAAACCTTTATTTTGCCAATAAGATTTGGAAAGTATCTGCAGACAGCATAAAGGAATTTGATTACAGTGCTTTAGAGAACTATGTTTGGAAAGACAAAATACGTAATTTTGATGCTAAGCATATTCCCGGTCTTATCAAGCTCCGTGAGATCACTAAGGAATATCTTGACGAAAACAATGCAGAAACCGCAATGTATGATCATATCGGTAAGCTTGACCTGGTATTTTCCGAAAAGGCAAAGAAATCTCATTTCATTCAATTCATTTGGAACACCGGTGAATTTTATTGGAATAAGAAATTCAAGATTCAGAATAACGGAAAGCATAAGCCTTTGGATGTTGATGAAAGAACTATTGAAGAAAAATTTGAAACAACGCAACATTTTCTTTCAAAGGCTACTGCATACGGTTATTTACTTCATCAATATTTCGATAAATCGAAATCAAAGGCAGTGATCGGCATGGATGGGAAGCTTTCGGAGGTTGGAGCTTCAAATGGTGGTACCGGAAAATCAGTTGTTGGTGATTCGCTCAGGGAAGTGATCAGCCAGGTGGCCATTGGTGCGAAAAATAAAAAACTTACCGAAGATCCTTTCCTGATGGAGGAAGTGAACGAAAAAACCGATAGTGTTTTTTTGGATGATGTCAGGGCAAATCTTGACTTTGAATTTTTGTTTCCATACATAACCGGAAAGTTCCTGGTAAATGGAAAGGGAGAAAAGAAATTTACAATTCCCGATCATCTTACTCCCAAATTATATATCTCTACAAATCACGCTATAAATGGTGATGGAACCTCATACAAACGCCGGCAGTTTTATATTGCTTTCTCCGATTTTTACAATGACAAACATGTACCGGTCGATGATTTTGGTATTAATTTTTTCGATGACTGGGGATTTGAGCAATGGAATTTGTTTTACAATTTCATGGCTTTTTGCCTTCAATTGTATTTCAAGCACGGCTTGATCAATCCCCCTATGGAGCGACTTATACAACGGCGACTGAGGCAAAAGGTAGGAGAAGACTTCCTGCAGTGGGCCGATGAGTATTACACTTTCGATGAGCTTCAAAATGAGTTTTTAAACCATAACGATGTGAATGTTGCAATTCCACGAAAAGAACTAAATGATAGTTTTTTTGAACGAAACCCAACACAACGCAAATATGTTACCCCCCGGATTTTTAAAGAAAAATTCAAGGCTTATTGTAAGTACAGAAATGCCAGGTTTAACCCTCATAAATTTTTTGATAAGGAAATGACCGTATCCGGAGCGGATGATAAAGGTGGAGGAAAAGAATCGTTTACGTTGGGGGATGAGAAATATTCTATTTAAATGAAAAATGAAACAACATAAAATAAATATTATTAACTAAATAAATATATAAATATGGAAAACTTTCAAATTAATGATGTTCATGGTGATGATAAAGCCATGCATATAACAATTTCAGGTATTAATAAATTTTCAAATACTGAAATCAGAGAAACATTAGAAGTTGCTTTTATGAAAAAGCACTTTAGTAATAAAGAATATGATGAAGAAAAACAACTTAATGCAATCTTAATTAATAATCTAACTTTACTTTTTACAAAATTACATAGAAAAGAATTTTTAAACTATTATGGCCAGGCTATGCAATCAATAATTCAAACAACTAAAGGATTAACATCTGAAAATTCTGAAATTGAATTTATTTCAGAAACAGCCCTTGAATACGCAAAATCAATGATTCAATTATTATATAAAGATTATTATGATTCTTTTATTAAATAATTAAAATGGGTACACTTTTTAACCAATCAGAAAGAATACATTTCTCTTTAGATAAGGAGGATGTTATTAATGAAATACTTTACAATTTTAAAGATATTCAAAAAAAAACCGGATATAACCTATAATCAAGTTATAGAAACCTGTAAGCTGCTTGAGTTGCGTAGAAAAAATAAATTATATATTAAAAACGCTGATGCACATGATGAGCAAATGGCAGGCTTTGGCGAATTATTTAAAATTTTTAATGATATTTTTTATGAACACAATTAAGCGAATTTATTGATCAAATTAATTTCATTAACCTAAAAAATTTATAGAAATGGAAGTAGTACAATTTATTTACAAAGAAACTGAAGTTGATTTTCTGCCAAGCGGAAATGAAAACTTAATGGTAAATGCCACTCAGATGGCTAAAATATTTGGGAAAAGGATGGATGTTTTTCTAAAAACAGACCATGCAAAATTATTTATTGAGGTGTTTGAGCTCACACCATTTGGTGGGAGCTCGGTGCCTTTGAAACGTGAACAAATTATTAAAACTAAAAGTGGTGCTAACACTTATTTTCATCGCATATTAGCTTTAAAATTTGCTGCATGGTTAGACCCTCATTTTGAATTATGGGTTTTTTCTACAATTGATAAGATAATTCTTGGTGAATTTAAAGAATGGAAAGAGGCTACGGTTGCAAAACTAAAAGCTGAAAAAGAACGGGATTTAAAATATGAGGAACTCTCAAGAAAATATCCAAAAGAATTTTCAGAGTTCCTTGAGTTAGAAGGAAAGATCTCGAATGCTCAACAGATAAGATTAAGAACAATAAGGGCTTCTGTGGCTCAATTGCGGTTGGATTTGTTTAATGAAGATAATCAGACTATTTAAACACTTCTAACAAACCCCTGCCTTTATACGGAACTTCACATCAAAAACATTTTAAAACAGCCTCACACTTAAGCTTGTGAGGCTGTTTTTTTTCACCGGCCTTAGCCGGTGTTTTTATTTATGCGAAGCATACCTTTTATTATTTTTTTCCTTTTTCGTTGGCGTTTTGCCGCCGCCCCCCTTTTTTTAATTATTAATAGTGCAAAATTACAAGCTGTATATATATAATATATCTTATTTTTATTCTTTTTGTAATAATATACTTATATAAAAAGAGATAAGAGTTAGTGCATTAGTACGCACTTTTCTAATTTACTGGTATTCATTGCGTAATCCCGCACTTTTCAGGCACTTTTCGGCACTTTTCGCACTTAGTACGGAATAGTGCGGAATGCACTTTTGTACTAATGCTGTTAATCAATTATTTATGTAATTTTTTATGAATCCGTACTAATGTACTAATGAAATTGGATTATTCTGCAGGTGTGTGTGTGTGTGTATTTAGTTTTTTTCCTTCAATTTTATGCTACAAATATAATTCTTTTTTACTTTTGTCGGTGCATGAATGGCCGGCTTTCGATTAAATATCGAAAGATGATAACAATTTCAGTACCTACTTATTCTTATTGCAAGAAATTTGCAATTTACAGGGCAAATAGTGATAATGGTTATATCACTATTTCTACAAGAAATTCATATGGTATTTTTCTTTTAAAAATAATTCAGAAAAACACTATTTGGAATCCGAATATAAGCCTGAAAAATTATAATGATGAATTAATATTTAAGTTGAGCGAATATTATTATACCCGGGAAGGATTTTTTCTTTCGAAACAGAATATCATATTTTTTAACCAGGCTATAAAAAATGAATTTGAAAATAGTCTTTTTGATTTGATCACTATTAATATTAATCGCAAAATCAAAACTACTATTGAGGAAGAAATTTTGATTTTTTTAAAGTTTTACGGCATTTGTGAGCGTGAAATAACATTAGAATCTTTAATTAAGGCCTATCAGCGGTGGAGAAAGAGGCGTAATTATATGATTATCAAAGTGTAAAAAAATCTTTGTTGAAAGTGTCCTGTGATGTTAAACACTTATGTTATTTATTTACAATTATTTAAATCAAAATATTGTTGAAAGTGTCCTCTAAAATTTCAAATATATTCATTAAGCTATTAACATTAATTTTTAAGGGCTCTGTCCTTTAAATTTGAATGTTTTTACTGCAATTTTGTATAATGAATAATTTTCCTACTCCAAATATTGACAATCTGGCCGGCTTAGAAAAATTTAATTTCATTGAAGTTGAAAATATTGTTTCTATTCCCGAACCGCTTGATCAAATTATTAGTTCACCAATAACTATAAAGATAGGATCGGTTTGGCTTAATGGGTATGGCAGTATTAATTCTCTGAAATTTTCTGAAATATCTAAGAAAAATGATTCCGGTATATATTATAAATGTGAACTGAATGGATTCACTCCCGAAAGTATTGAAATATTACAATTATTCTCAAAAATGGATGGGCACAAATTCATTTTAAGAATTACTGATAATGATGATTTGATTAAAATCTTAGGTAAGGCAGATCAGCCTCTTGAATTTGTTACGGATTTTCAAACTCAAACTGTCAATGGTGTTAAGGGCTATAATTATAAGTTTTTTGGAAACATCAAAAAGCGTTCACCTGTATATAATTTAGATTCTTCATCATCATATCCTTCAGGATAATTACTCCTTTTTATGTAGTCCTTTTAATCAATATTCTACCTTATTAATATTGTATCCTAAATATATTTTATTTTTTATGAAATACAAAGGATTACAATTTACAAACAAATCTGAAAAAGTAGTTGAAATAGACATTGATGGTTATATTGGCTGGGATCCTTATGATTCACCTGAAGATCAAGTTAGGACAAAAGATAAGATGAACGCTGAATTAAAGAAAATAGCTAAACTTCAAGTCGAAACTATTTTAGTAAATATTAATTCTTTCGGAGGAGATGTTAATCATGGAATTTCGATTCATGATTTATTGGCTGAAAATAAGGCAAAAGTCATAACAAAAGTAAATGGTATGACTGCCAGTTCAGCAACTATTATTGCTATGTCAGGTGATGAACGCCACATGAGTGATAATGCTTTATATTTAGTGCATAATGCTACTTCTTTCGGTTGGGGCGACAAAAACGATGCTAAAACATTGTCTGAAGCTTTGATTAAAGTTGATGATCGTATAGCTAATATTTCATCAAAGGTTACTGGAAAATCAAAAGATGAAATCCTTGATTTAATGAATGAAGATAAAGGCCTTGGTAAATGGCTTACAGCTGATGAAGCTAAAGGCTATGGTTTTATTACTGATGTTTTTGAACCTTTAAAAGCAGTTGCCTATTTTTCAAATGACATCCTTTCACGTTATCAGCTTCCACCTATACCCGGTAATCAAAATCCGGAAAATAATAATGGAGGATCACTACCAGGTGGAATTGCAAAACAAGTTATTTCCGAACTAATAGATTTTTTCACAACAAATAATAATTCACAAAAAATGGATAAAAAAGAATTCAAACGTTTGGCACCAACTGCCGGGCTTAAATCCTTTGAAATACAGGATAACGGAATTTTCCTAACAGTTGACCAGGCTAATGCCGTTGAATCTGTTTTGGAAAAAAATGAAAACACCATTAATGCCTATTCAGGCCTTAAGGATGGTGAAAGTATTCAGGGCCTCCGGGACCAGATTACTTCAAAAACTACCGAAAATCAAACATTATCGGATGATAATAAAAGATTAAAAACCGAAAATGAAGAACTCAGCAAAGAAACTGTCGATAAAACAGGAGCTGCTGCTGCAGGTGATGATAAGAAGAAAAAATCATCCGATCCTCAAGCTGAATATTTTTATGAATTGAGCCAAATCAAATAAAGTAATTAAAAATTAATTATATAAAATAAAAACTTAATACAATGGGAGATAACACAGTTGATATAACCAAAATTCAACAATATGCCGAGAAATTCAAACCCGGTCTTATTAAAATTGCCGTTACAGATAATGAAGTTTTCAAAAAACTTGATGTTATTGCGGGCGTAAAGGATAAATTCACAATGACAACCTTAAGGTTTCAGCGTTTGCTCAGGCCTTACAAACGTGCCTGGGATCCTGCAACCGACAAAGCCAACCTTAAACCACGTACCGGACGTGTAGAAGTTGGTGAGATCATGCTTGAGGAAGAGCCTATGGTTTACAGAAAAACTTATCTCGGGCATATTATGAAAAAAGGGGTTAATCCGGCCGATCATCCTTTTGAAAAAGATTTCCTTGAAGGAATTGCTCGTCAGGCTGCTTCCGATTTCAACGATATTACCGCCTTCTGGGGCGTTCGAAATGAATCGGGAACCGGTCCTGCTGATGTCAATGATGGCTTCTTCACTATCATTGATACTGAAATTACCGCCGGTAATATTTCAGTCGCAAAGAAAAACCTAATTGAAACCGGTGATATCAATTCTCAGAATGCAGTTGCGAAACTTAAGGCGTTCTATCGAGCAGCATGTGCAATTAATCCTGCCCTCAGAGGTAAAGATATTAAGCTTCGTATGAGCCATGAAATATTGGATGCTTATAATGACAATTACCAAACCCTAAACGGTGCGTTGCCTTATAACAAAGAGTTTGAAAAAACATTCCTTGAAGGAAGCGGCAAAAAGTGTACGCTTGAGCCTCTTACAGGAATGGGTATTACAAAAAGAATTCTTCTTGTGGTTGATTGGAATATGTCAGTAATTACTGACCTTGAGTCAGACCAGGAAAAAGTTTCCATCACAACCGGTATCAATCCTAAAGTTATTGGATTTTATTTGGCTGCTGCCTATGGTGTTCAAATTTGGACATTAAACGATGTTTTCTTCACTAACGAAAAAGAAGTTGATGATTCATCTTCCAGCTCGTCTGCTTCAGGATCAAGTTCATCTTCAAGTTCATCTTCAAGTTCATCTTCAAGTTCATCTTCCAGCTCTGCGTAAACGTAATATTATAATTAATGGGGGCTTATGCCCCCTTTAAAAAAAATAATTTGATAATATAAAATCTTATATAAAATGAAAAAACATCTTAAAATTGCTTTTGGACTTTTGTTAATGCTGATCATGGCATTAACTGTATTCACATTAGGAGCTGATCCTTTGACAGGTTTAACACTCTGTGGGGCTGTACCCGTTACTTTTGCCGATTTAGAATTTACTGACGGAGAGGATAATGCCGCCGGTACACAGCTTCTGGCTTATTATATACTTGCCGAAGATATTGCGACACTACCCGGTTATAAAACCGATCCGTCAAACCTTGCAGATTATGCTACTATTGACCAGGCATTTGTTTGTAAAGCAGGTAAGAAATTCAATAAATTATATGCTACTCCGGATACAGGAAAGATCGATGATAATAAAATTGAAGGTAAGGATAGTAATGCTTATGAAAGTATTTATGAATATTTCTTCCCGAAAAATGATAAATCTATATTGGGTTTTATGAGATTGTCAGGAACCGGTAAATTTATAGTAATAGTTTTAGAAGCTGATGGAAACAAAAGAGTACTTGGAATTAAACCCGGTGTACCGGCTATTCTTGCAAGCGTAGCTGCTACATCCGGTAATAACAGTGGTGGAGACAAAGGCGCAACCTTCCAGTTTAAAAGCTGGCAAAATGGGGCTGCTCCTGTTTATACTGCTGCTATCCCAACCGAAATCGTTAGCGGAGAATCATCATCATCCAGTTCATCATAACTTTTGTTATACTTGTATTTTAGAAAAAACCCGATTACTCGGGTTTTTTTTTGTCCTTTTTTATGCAATTGCGTTATTCTAAAATTGCAATTAATGAAAAGAACACAAATAATCAATGAAATAATATTAAAATTCAATTACGATTCATATCTTGAAATCGGGATTAGAAATCCTAATCATAATTTTAATAAAATTATTGCAAAACATAAAGTTGGTGTTGATCCTAATCCGAAAGCTAAGGCAACTTTTCTAATGACATCAGATGAATTTTTTAAGCAAAACATTGAAACATTTGATATTATTTTCATTGATGGCCTGCATTATTCAAGTCAGGTTTTAAAAGATATACATAATTCTTTAAAATTTCTTAATAAGTATGGAACAATAGTCATGCACGATTGTAATCCTACTACTGAAATCATGCAAAAAATACCAAGGCAATCCCGTGCATGGACAGGTGATGTTTGGAAGGCATTTGTAAAAATCAGATCAGAGAAATCCAATGTTAAAATGTTTGTTATCGATACAGATTATGGAGTTGGTATCATTAATAAAGGCAAACAATATTTAATTAAAATTCCAAAAAACCCAACATATCAGGACCTTGAAAACAATAGAAAAAACTGGTTGAATTTGGTTGATAAAAACGAATATATAAATTATTTATGATTTTAATTTCTACACCATATAGTTTTGAAAGAAACCTCGGTAAAGCTTATAACGAGATCATGAGCCTTCTACCTTCAGATGATGATTGGGCTGTTTTGCGAGATATTGATACTATGTTTCTCGATAACAAAGCTCCGTTCCTGATCAGGGAAGCAATCAATTTAAAACCCGAAGCAGGGCTGTTCACCTGCTATGCATCCAGGACCGGACGCGGTGAACAAAAATTCAAAAACACAATTTCAAATGATAGCAATATTAACAATCACAGGCAAATTGCTTTAAGGCAGCAAAAAAAAGTTTTTTTGAAATTGATTAAAAAACCTATTGCCGGGTTCTTAATGGTTTTAAACAAAAAAGTGTGGAAGGACCAAGGAGGCTTTATTGAAAAAGATTTATTCTCAATTGATTTGGAATTTTCCGACAGGCTTTTGAAGGCAAACAAACCAATTTATTTAATAGAAAATTTATATATCTTCCATTACTACAGGCTAATGGAAGGTGGTGTTAATTATAAAAAACATTTATTATGAAATATGATATTGTAATTCCATTACGCCCTGAAGAATCTCTTTGGGATGACAGCTTTGAGCTTAAATATTTATTACGCTCAATTGAAAAATATTTTCCTTTTAACAGGATAATTATTGTTACCGATAAGCTACCTGACTGGATCGATAATGTTATTCATGTTAAGGCTTCCGATACATTCAGGCAAAACAAGGATGCTAACCTGATCAGAAAACTGGAGGCTGCAATCAAATCAGTACCTGATTTGACTGAAACATTTTACTGGTCGTGTGATGACCATCTTGTTTTGCGGCCTCCAAAACCATCGGAACTCAAACCTTTCTTTGTTTCTGATTTGATAAACGAGCAATCGTGGTGGTGGAAAGGTGTTTGGAAAGATGGTTTGAAAAGAACTAAAGAATTTCTTCTATCGATCGGGAAAACAACTTTTCATTATGATGTTCATATTCCTCAACCTATCAATAAAAATAAATATTTGAATATTTTTTCAGGTTTTAAGCTTGAAGAAAATAATCGGTATATAATAAATACTATGTATTTCAATCAGGCAGGGCTTAAAAAACATCAACACATAGGTATTTTGAAAGCCACTATTGAAAAGCCGATCAATAATGCTGAAGATATTAAAGCACTTTGTTATAACAGGCTATATGCCGGTTATAACAATAATGGTTTAACACCTGAACTCAGATCATATATTATGAATCGTTTTAGCGATAAATCAACTTTTGAAAAATGAACAAACAGCAAGAATTATTATCCTGGTTAAATGATGGCAACCGGGGCAGCAAAAAAGGCATTGAGCTATACAAAAAATATGGTATCAATCGAAATTTATTCCGTTTTTATGATCGCATTAGCGATGAAAAAACATTACTTAACAGCTTAAATGTTGAACTTCTGCAAATTGCCGGTTTATCGGTTCTGCCTACACGTAAGCCAAAACATATAAGCAAACCCGCAATTACTAAACCGCTTAAAAAACCTGCAAGGAGATCTTCCACAACAAAAAAACCGGTTCAACTTCATGATCCCTTCCCGAATGAAGATAAAAGGCCTGAAATATTACAGGCTATCTATGAAGAAAAAAACAAGCTTTATGTAAAAGCTAAAAACCTTTTTGCTAATCTGATTGCAAAAGGTGATGTTATGGATAATGAAGAATTTAATTCATTAAAATATAATGAATTGAAAACTGCTCGTATGCATATGGCAAAAAATATTTTGAAGCTTTGGGAACAGGTGAATGATTGCTGGAAAAAGATTGATTATTTTTCACAAAACGGCAAACTTCCCGATCCTGAAATTCTTGAACAAAAACCCGAAATCAAAGCCGATGTTGATGATCCTATTACACTTGATAAACGTTGGAGAACTTTGGGAACCTACATCTCAAAGGCAATGAAGGAACCTGAACGAAATCAGGTCAAGATCGGTGATTATATTAAAGAAAGTAATTCTATTGCCATGATTTTGAATAAAAAGATCGGTAGTGATAAATATCTAATACGTAGTTATGAAACCCTTGTTAAATCCAGGAGAAATAAAGAAGCCAGGCTTGATAAGAAAAAATAATGAATAACTATTTAACAAAACCAATTATAAAAACTTACTCATCAAAAGAACTTGATGAGAATGAGAAGTTAGTTGAATATCTTTTAAAAGGTGGAGAATCTGTAAAGCTTACCGATTCAGAAAATAAAAGGATGGAAAGGTATTTTTTCTGTCATGATTTGATTTCCCAAAAGCGAAGCCGGCACGAAGTTGCAAACAAAATGCGGGTGAAATACAAAATATCGAGGGCTCAGGCTTATCGTGATATTTATCACATGCAGTTTGTCATCGGCTCATCACTCTCTATTGATGAAAAATATTATGAAAAATTCCTTATTGATTCAATAGTAGAAACTATAAGGCTATCAGTAAAAAAAATGGATTTAAAGGCCAAAGCATCTGCTGAACGTAATTTGGCCATGGTTCTCGGCTTTCCCAAATCAGATGACAACCGCATTACTCCGGATATGTTGCAGCAAAATATTTTGATTATTACATCCGACATTTCAGCACTTGGTTTGCCTAAAATTGAAAATCTTGAAGCCAAAATCAAGAAATACAAACAAAAGGCTAAGAAAAAACAACAATTTGATGATGCTGAAGAAGTATGACCATCTACGATCAACCCATAGAAAAGGAATTATACCTGAATAAACCGCAAATACTTGTCTGGCTAATCAACGCATTAATTACGATTTGTATTTGGGGACGTGGTACTGGCAAGAGTGAAGGAGTTATCGCGCCATGGATCATTGATAAAGTATTTTCAATGCCCAGGTCAAAGGGAATCATAATCGGCCCTACATATCAACATTTACTTGTAAATACCTTACCACCGGTTATTGAAATGTGGAAACGAATGGGCTATCATCGCGATGTTCATTATGTTATTGGCCACAAACCGCCCAAATCATGGAACTGGCCTGATCCATTCAACGCACCATTAAGCCCTAAACATACCATCTACTGGTTCAACGGAGCATGCCAGGTATTAGTTAGCCAGGACAGGATAAGTAACAGCGCTGGCCCATCAGTTGATTATATTGTTGGAGATGAAGCAAAGCACCTGAATTTTGAGAAACTTCAGGAAATATTTCAAACAAACCGAGGCAACCGTCAATACTTTGGACATTTGTCTGTTCATCATGCTTTATTGTTTTGCACCGATATGCCAACCAGCCCAAAGCAACAATGGATATTAAAATATGAAGATGATATTGATGAGGAAGCTATTGAATTAATTCTTGCAATTCAAAAAGAAGTTATTGCACTTACAACCGAACTGCAAACTGCAAATAAGACAAGGGCAAAGAAAATCAAAACATTACTCAATAAATATGACAACGAACTTAACGAATTACGTACCGACCTGGTACATTTCTCTGAATTCTCAACTCTTGAGAATCTTGAAGTAGTAGGTGAGCCATACATCCGGGAACAAAAACGAAACCTTCCACCACTTAAATATCGTGCTTCAATACTCAATGAACGTGTAAAAAAAGAGGAAGGAATGTTTTATCCTATGCTTGATGAGGATCTGCATTATTACACCAAATTCAAATATGAGAAGATTGATAAGATTGGTTTCGATTTCAACAAACTCAAGAAACATGACTACCATCAGGATGGTGATGTTGATCCATCAGCATCTCTTGACATCTCCCTTGATTATAATGCTGTGATCAATAGCCTCACAGTTGCACAGGAAGCAAAAACCATTAACTTCCTGTTTGTGAAATCACCTAAGATGTTGAAGGATGTTGTTAAGAAGTTTGTTGAATACTATAAAGATCATCCCTGCAAAGAAGTTAATTATTACTATGACCATACTGCAATTGGCCGCAATGCAATGTTAGGCGATTACACCTTCGCTGATCAGGTTGTCGATATACTTAGGGACAATGACTGGGATGTTAATGAAATCTATTTAGGCCAGGGGCCATCATATGAGCAAAGGTTTGAGATGTTCAACAATGCTTTGCGTGGCTGCCCTGAATTACCTGTACCCAAATTCAATAGAAACAACTGTGAATCACTTCTTATATCTTTAGAGAATACAATGACACGTCAAGGCCCTTCAGGTTTTGAGATCGATAAACGTTGTGAGAAGGATGCAAACATCCTGCCTGAGCATGCCACTCATGCACAGGAGTCATGGTCAACATGGTTCTATGGTAAGTACTCAAGCCAATGGAACAGTGCTGATGGTTCATTCGATGATGCTGAGATGATCTAAGTACTAACATGCAATTGCAAAATATTAATTACAACCGCATTTAAGAGCGAACCTGACCCTATTTTCATATATCCACCCATCCGACATGCTTACAATTGTGTTTTATTATTAG
>Ga0222697_1000256_pt1 | contig 24991 bp, 37 predicted proteins | sample AntAcemetage1402_FD_179835 | JGI IMG/M metagenome (GOLD analysis project Ga0222697, IMG submission 179835) | Saline water microbial communities from Ace Lake, Antarctica - #1402 | ecosystem: Environmental > Aquatic > Non-marine Saline and Alkaline > Saline | place: Antarctica: Ace Lake... | reverse complement strand
CGAATGGTGTGAGCGTGTCGAATGGTGTGAGCGTGTCGAATGGTGTGAGTTGGTCGAATGGTGTGAGCGGGTCGAATGGTGTGAGTTGGTCGAATGGTGTGAGCGAGTCGAATGGTGTGAGCGGGTCGGATGGTGTGAGCGAATCGGATGGTGTGAGCGAATCGGATGGTGTGAGTTGGTCGGATGGTGTTTATAACTGTTTATTCATCTCCAAGCAGCGTGGCGTAGCAGATATGATATTTAACAAGCAAACGAACAAAGAACGAGCGGCACAAGTTATCGGCTTATATCGTGAAAAATTAAATGGTTGGAGGCCGAGATACAATAATGCGATTAAATTATACGAGGCAAGTGGAAGAGAATGGAAAAACGTAGATGCTTCTAAGATTGAAGAAGTGAATAATAAAGTAGCATGGGAAGGTATGCCTCAAGAAGCTATTGATTATCTAAAGTCGTTGCCAGAGTGGAACGCTGAGATTTTTAAAGAGATAACTGGTATTGATGTAAACCAACCAAAAGTTGAAGTATTGATCACAGTTAATGGAAAAGAAATAAACGAACCGATGTCGATTGAAACTGCAAAGAGATTTGGGATTGTTAGTTGATTGATCTTTAACAGCTAGGGCGTGTGGCGGAATAGGTAGACGCATGACAGATACGGTGTGGTGGAAACATTTGAAACAAACCCACTATGGCAGGGAACGTCAGCCCATAGTCGACCGATCATGCTAGGTGACTATACGAGTTAATGCAGACAAATTCTGGGAGAGTATACCGCAAGTGGCCCAGCGTCTCGGCAAATCCTAGCCACGCTCTACGCTGTTATTTTATAAAGGAGGTGAACGATGAGTAGACCATCTACAGCACCTATATACAATATTGAAGATTGTGAGGTAGTATTTAGGAGTGAGCATATAATACGGGTACGTAGACCAGATGGTACTAGAGCTATTGCTTGTAAGACTAAAGAAGGTATGCGTAGACTAGAGGAGTATGCTAGTGATCCCTATTTTAAAGATTGGGCAGTATTTAGACTACCAGGTGGTACACCGTATTTAATGGAGGAAGTAATTGAGGAGGGGGGATAGGTGGAATATACGGATTTAATAATTATAGTGTGGGCCATAATCTGCCAAATATGGGGATTCTGGTTAGGGTACTATAAAGCTAAACGATACTATAGTGAACAGATAAATATGCTTGAAATGGAGAAGAGAAAGTTACGGGAGGTAGCGGTAAGCTATAGTGGTACTATGGAGGAGATTCTCGTAACCCTTAGAGAGCATTTAGGAGGAATAGATGACACAGAAGGTAAGAGATAAAGCTGAAGATCTTAACAGACCAATAGTAGATAAATATGGATATGCTGGGATTACACAAAAGGATCTATTATGGCTCTGCACTACCATAGAGAAGTTATGTGATGTGGTAGATAGTCTAACAGAAGGGCAAAAAGATTATATATGGGATACTGATAAGCCATGTGCAACCCTTAAAGAATGGGAAGAGAATGGCTGAAAATAGATTTAACAAGGGGGAGGATAATGGACAAACAGAAGCTAAATAAAGACAGACTAAATAAACTGATGGCAATTAAGATAATGGGAATGTCCTTAGAATCATATAACATACTGTATTCTAAACGTATGCTCCCTAACTTCTGCGATAACATAGCAGATGCTTTTATGCTTATTTTAAAGATGATAGAAGATGGTCATTGGTTTGGCTTGTGTAGTCCTGATGGTGATAATTTTAGGTCATGGTCTGCTGTCTTTGAAAATATAAAGTTTATTGAAGCACTTGCACCCACACCCTCACTCGCTATCGTATTGGCTATTGAAAAGACTTTAGAGGTAGATGATGCCTGATATATCAATGTGTTTAAATGAAGAGTGTGAGAAAAAGAGACTTGTTATAGATATAAAGCTATGGCTAGTAGGAGACAGACATACTCATTGTTTGACTATGACGAAGATAATACGTGTTATTGGCCACTGTATCCCAAAGACACTGAAGATGGGGAGGATAAGATATGATACTAGGATTAGATATATCTAGTAGCTGTACTGGCTATGCAGTACTTAATAATAATGGTGAAGTAGCTACCTTTGGACAAGTAAGACCTAAAGCTAAGTTAGGGCATGGTCAGAGGTATAGCTTTATTGTGGAGGGCCTTAAGTATGTAATACGTAGGTATGATATTACTGATGTTGTTATTGAGTCTTATTTTGTTAGTCAGGTAAGGGGTCAGAGTACATTTATATGTGCTGAATGTAGAGGGGCAGTAAAGGCAATGTTGGCTGAATGGCTCCCTAATGCCGTACTACAGCCGGAGATCTCCCCATCTACCCTTAAGAAAGGTGTTACTGGTAATGGTAGAGCAGGTAAGCTATTAGTAGCTAGGACTGTACTAGATAAGTTAGGGATTGAATATACTGAACTTAAAGGTAATGATAAGAACTGTAGGTTTATGGTGAATGGGGAGAAATATTATGACGATGTTAGTGATGCTTTGGCTCTTGCTTATTTGTTTTATAGCAAATAACTATAATGATGATTAACCACTAGAGGAGTAATCTATATGGCTACTAAAGGATTACCAATAGGCTATTTAAAATGTATGGAGTGTGGTAGACCTGCTTTATGGTTGATGGACAGTATTAAATATACACCACAGGCCGGTAAGAATATTGCAGTACATGTTAAATACAATCTAATCAACTTAAAAGAACTAGGCTATGATCCCGAAGCAGTAGAATACTTCCTATGTGATGGGTGTGGGTGTAGGGTATCCCCTGGTAACTACGTTGAAGAGTATGTAGTATTCTTAGGAGATTCGGAAGGTAACGAGACTATGCACTAGTACGTAGAATATCCCCCCGTAAGTGTAATAAAAATACCCCCAAGGGTTTTAATCCAAGGGGGTATAGTTTTATCTACTACTTTTCCTAACTAATACTTAGTTACCACCAATCGCTACGTACTTATACGTCTTACCACTCGCATTCAATTCAGCACCAGTACCAAGGGCGAACCCTGTAGCACTCAATGTAATGGCATCTGCGGCATCCAATGCCACTGCTGTAGTGACTACACATGCGGTATCATCCGTCATGCCATCAATAAAGATACCTAATGTATCTCCATCTTCTTCGTTAAAAATAATAAGTAAATCAGGTTTGAACCCTAGTGTTATCGTAAGGGCCCCTGCTGTTCCTTCGTATGTACCTGAGACACACTCAAAAGGCTTTGGCATAATAATTCTCCTTAATTCTTAGTTGCCACCAATAGCAAAGTATTTGAACACTTTAAGATTCTGATTGACTGAATTGTCACTACCTACATCGAATCCAGTAGCACTCAAAGTAATCCCATTAGCTGCTATCAATGATATTAGACTTACCATACTGATGGCCGTATCATCGGTCATACCATCAATAAATAAAGTCAGTTGTGTCCCATCGGTAATATTGAACAAGATTAAAAGATCAGGCTTGTAGCCCAACGTAATAGTCTGTGCTGTCCCATTACCAGTGAAACTACCTGATACTCCTTCGAATGGTTTAGGCATTGTTGTTCTCCTTATTTAATTGCTACCCAGTAGAGGTCTTCACCACTTACATTAAGGTCAGCATCTACTCCAATGGAAAAGCCATTGAACATCGGGGAAATAGCATCACTACTAACTACGGACATTCCACCAGCAGTACCAGTGAAAGCTGCTGTATTAGCATGACTATGTGTACCATCTAATGCTGCTGTAGAGGCATGGCTATGTGTTGCCAATGGTGAACAGCCTACAATCTTATATGTTCCACCATCCGTTACAGGGGGTACACCAATACATGTTAAGACTGCTTGGGCACCTGCAACAATCGTATTACTAGCAATAAGTACAGGGGGTGAGGATGTAAGAGCATCCGCAATGAACCACATACCTGCTGCTGAATCTACTGCTGGCATTGTCTGATTGTCAGTGGTTGTAATTACCTGACTTGATGTAACAAACCCAGTACCACTAAATGCTGGGGAAGCTAGGTTAAGAGGAGCGGGGGTTCCTGCACTATCAGCATGGGGGGTTACAGAGATAGCTCCTCCACTATCTGCATGGGGAATTACTGCAATGGAACCATCCACATCGGCATCTACAACCTTTACCATTGAATCTGCATCCATTAAATCATCCCAATGCGCCCTTACTAGTCCATCGACATTCATTATGAATATGGACTTAGGCCTAAATCCGCACACCACCTCTATGAGTACTCCTGTACCCTCTACAAAACCAGATGATACGTGGTTACTCAGTTTACGTTCTGCGTCTGCCATATTGTCCTACCTTTCTATGTGCAATCAGACGTAACCTAAATTACGCATTACCTCACACATTTGGTTATTATACTACTTCTATATTTATACTTCGTGCCAAAACATTAGCTGTAGTTGCCTACTTGTATTTGCCTGATCGGATCCTTTTAGATTAGTCCACACATCTTTTTCAGATATAGGTAAAATAACAGTGGTGACGGAAGGCGATATTTTAGAGCTAATGCTATAAAGGCCATCAACCTTGTAAACAAAACCACTATTGCCAACTGTAGCCGCGATAGCGGAGGATGCTTGAATTGGAACTATTGGCACTATTCCCCCTCAATGGCTGGACCGATTACTTACCTTTCTTCTTCAACCATTTCTTTTCATTCTTACCTACTTGGACACCAGACATAGCTTCCATTGCGGGGCCTAGTAATCTATCCTGCTCATCCATCTTAGCACTCTTTTCTAACCATTTACGCCCTGTTTCAGATATTTGTACCCCTGACTGCTTCTTCAACTGCTTCTTTATATTTCTAGCCATTATTTACCTTCTTTCTGCTTTTCTTTGAGTAGTTCATTTAGTTTATAAAGACCGTCTTTAATGTTAGATGTTGCAATAAAGTATTTCATCTTTAATACTTCATCTAATGGGGCCATAGGGACTAGTCTTTGCAATATTCCTTTTAATGCCTCTACCTCTTGTTTAACTGACATTATTTATCCCCTTTTTGTAACTTCTGTATTAGTAATTCTTGGGCATGTAGTTGTTCAACTAGGTCATCTATTTGACCATCCTTAACTAGTAACTGAGCTTCTAATATATCTATTCTAGCTGATAGCTTTACAGCCCACTCCATTATATTACCTACTATTACACTATCTGTATCAGCACCAGCTTTACGCTTATTGAACCAATTAGTAACTAGAGAGGATATAGCACCACTACCTAGTACTAAACCTATTATCTCTACTATTCTCATAATATTCATTACTCACTCCTTTAACAATACCTCTGAGAGCTGTTAGAATGCTCTGTATTGAGTTATATACTCCTACCCCTACCCTACCCCTTCTAAGTATGTTCTGAGGGCTTGTAGCCTATTTAACCAGCCTTTAAGGAACCTTCTATTACTACCTACTGCAATCGCTTTGTAAAAGGCTTCTCTACGATCTAAGTATGCTTCTAAGTTATTGTGTGAGGTGGCTAAGTATCTAGTGGCTCTGTGTACCCCACTATTTACTGCAAAGTCGAATAATGCAATGGCTACCTTTAGGGACTCTTTATTACAACCTGCTTTTAGCCAGTAATTATTGTAGTAAATATCTTTTACTTCTTTATTACTAATATCTTTTACAGGTCTATTAGGTATGTGTGTAGAACTACAATAGTTATCATAGGTCCTTTGAGTAATGCCCTTATTAGTGGGACCACCCTTGTCATAACTATCATTGACGTAACCTCCCTCCCATCGTAGGGTGAAGGTTAGGGCTTTTATGAAGGACTCTGAGTACATTAGTTACCCTTTGTTATAAAAATAGATCGTTATTTCTGACACCTACCTATTGGGGGCTAATACCTTAAGATCTACGGCATTGGTGGCGTTACTACGTACTGCGCGTATTCTAATAGCCTTTACGGGACTCTTTAGGTCACATTTGTAGACCTTGTCAGAGACTAATACTGATACCCCTGGTCCAGCGTAGTCTTCAGTGTTATCAATAAATACTGATCCATCAAGACTATCACTAATAGTAATATCCATAGCAGTAAGGGTACCAGTCTGAATGCTAAAACCTTTTTCAAAGTTACATTGACTAGAACTTAGTATAATATCGTTGTTGCCTGCATCAATGTCTGTCCCTGACATGGTACGGTACTGTGGGGGGTATGTGTGGGTTTGTGTAGCTGCTGCCATAATTATTCTCCTTGTTTCATGAATTGTGGTAAGAGTGTACTTAATATACGTAGTAGTTCAGGGTTCTCTAGGGCACTACCTGCTGCACCCATTCCTGTAAAGCCTGGGACTGTTTGTCCAGCTAGCATGGCTGCGGTAGTAGCACCTCCTATGACGGGGCCACCTACTGCCCCTGCTCCACCACCTGCTGTTACTGCGGGGACTACTTTAGCAAATAGGGACCATGCTGAGGGTTTCTTAGACATTTGTTTATTTAGTGCTGCGGTTAGGGCTATGTGTTTGGCCTCTTGTTCATTTAAGAGCCTTACTGTATCATCTGTATTATCTTCAATTAGCTTCTTTACTTTATTAGCAATCTTGGCTGTATTCTTGGCATACGCGGAGCCTTTCATTTTACCTGTTGCTGAGTAGGCATCAGTGTATAATGCTCTTTTAATTACATTTAATTCGTAAGGTTGTAAATGTCCTGTTTGCATTAGTCTATCAGCTAAGTAATTTAATTGGTCTACTACTTCTTGAGGGGCTCTGTCAGATATTGCTTCTTTAGCAGTTTGTCTAACCATATCTGGTGTTAAAGTATCTTTAGGTATCTTTACGTTTACTTTACCATATTTATTTAGGGTTTCTTGTAATCTCTTTTCTGTTTCAGCATACATTGCTTTATTCTTATTAGCTAGGGACTTCATAGATTTAGTCCAACCGAATACTTTATTTATCCATTTACCAATGTTGGTCTTTCCAATGGTTATGTCTCCGGCTTTATTTGCTAGGGCTTTTACGCTGGCTACGATGGGTTTTAAGACTACTGGTATTGCTCCACCTATAATGGCTGATGTGGCTACGCTACTAGGGGTTGCTTCGGGGTCGAAGCCTCCTTCTACTAAAGCTCCTACGGAAGCACCTTCTACTACATTCTTACCTAAACCTAGTAATCCTTTAATAATCTTAGGGAAATCTTTAGACTTAGTGGCTAACTTCTGTAGGGCTGGTATTGCCTTCATTATTTGTTGCCCAGCCATTCGGGGTATTGCTACTGCACCACCTGCTATACCTTCCCCACCCATACCTAAGGTAGTAGCTACGCCTATATCCCTCTCCGATAGCCCTGTTTGCTTCATTAGACTTTGTTGCATCCTACCTACTAAATCTAGTTCTTTGTCCTGTGACGGGGCTTGTACGGCTTCCTGGGGGGCTTCTTGTAGGGGTTGGGTAGATACATCGAACATACCTTCTGGTATATCTATGTCCTCTATTGTTACTAGTCTCTTCTCTCTATTCTCTTTAGCTTTAATGGAGTGGCCTAGTACTGAGGGTATCCATTTCTTTCTATCTTTGGGGGCAGGGTAACCTCTTAGGGCTTTATTCATATTGTCGGGGTGTTTATCCATGCCCTTCTTTAATAGAGCGATACCGGCTCTAATGTTCTCATCGGGTATGTCTCTATTGTAGCCTAGACCTACGGCTGTGGGTTTGGTTACTTGCATAGTACCACGTACACCTGTAGGACTTACTGCTTTGGGATCGAAGCCTGATTCTTGAAAAGCTACTCCGGCGGCTATGTCGGGATCTAGGCCCATTTGGTGTGCAGCGGTCCTTACGCGGTATTCTTCTAGTTCTCTACCTGCGGGGGCTAGGCTAGGTCTTAATAGGGGGTCGCTGTATGAGTCTGGTAGCTTAGTAGGTAGTGCAGTAGAGGCATCGTCTAGGCCTACTCCATACTGTACTTCCATTTGTCTTAGGTAGTCACTCATTATTTGTTACCTTTTAGTTTGAGATTAGGGGAGTCTAGTAATGCTATGTTTAGGTATTCGAATAGCTTTGCATTTTGGGGGTCAGCGAATATCATTAGTTCTGATTTATTGTCTATTGCTCTTTTGATTAGTTGGGCCTTTAGGACTTTGTATGCTCTTACTTGGTCTATGTCCATACCTTCTCTGTAGGCCACTTCTATGTTACCAGCTTTGTGTGCTTTACGCATTATTCTGTCGTATTGGTTCCATAGGGTAGTGTTGTGGAGCATTGTTACACCTCGTTTAAACATCTTAGGGTCATCCCATTCACTAGGCATTGCTGACTTGATCCACTGTAGCTCTCTGAAACCGTACTGGACACCTGATTGGGTTTTAACGGCTTTCATTACCATCTTCTTTATACCCCTCATTTGTTGTAATTGCTCATTGGTGTACATGCCCATTGTTGCACCTATTCTTGCACTTACAGGGGATTTACCCATTACTGCTGATAGTACGTTTTGTTCTATTCCTGAGTTTAGCTGGTCTAATGAGAAGCGTAGGGCTGATATTGCTTCTCTACCATCTGTTAGGGACTTCTCTTCTCCTACCTTCCACTTCTCTCTACCTATTCTAGCTTTTTCTTCTGCTAAGTCTGCTTGTCTATTTCTATACATTTCATCTAATTCTATGTCACGTTGGGTTTTAGCTTGGGCTTTCGCTTGGGGAGATTGGTAGTCTTGTACTGCTAGCATCTTCAGTATGTCGTTGAGGGGGTTTGCTTCAGCGGATCTTTGTGAGGCTTGGCTAGTTACTACCTTTTCGGCTAAGTCTGGTCTGAATTCTGCTAGTCTCTGTAGGAACTCAGGGGATTGTAGGTCTGGGGGCCCTTGAGGGGCTTGGGGGGACTGTATTGCTACTTCTGGGGAGAGTGCTGCGGATTCTGCTAATAGTGATGGATCTATGGGGGACTGTAGGGATTGGGGTAATCCTTGCTGTACTGGTTGTTGGGCTATGTTTACTGGTTGTTCAAAATTGTTTAGTACTCCTGGTAGTCCTCCTCCTTGTATTAGGTTTGCTACTTCGTCGGGTAGGTCTGCTGTGTGAGGGTTGGAGGCTAGTGCTTTTTGTAGGTCTTCGGTCATTCGTTCATTTTGGAGGTATGCACTGCCCAACTTGAAGGGTAGTCCGAAGTCTACGTTTTGACCAGTGATTAGTGGACCTGCTATTTGGCCTAATGCACCTAGTACACCTAATAGTGTTTCACCTATCTTACCACCTGGTTTGGATTTTTTATCTTTATCGTCGGCCATGACTATCCTTTATATGAATGATTTATTGGTAGATTCTGTACCACTCTCTGATATGGTTCTACTGCCAGCACGTTTGTCACCTCTAGCTACTTGGCCCATTTGTATTAGGGTTTGGAGGAGGTTGGTGCCTTGCCCTAGCTGTTGTATCTGAGTTTGTCTACCAGCTAGTTTATCTCTGTTTATTCCAGATATCATGCTTTGTCTGGCAATGTCTTGCATGCGTTGCTGTTCAATGCCAGTAGCTCGTAGTTGGTTACCTGCGGCTGCTCCGCTTAGTGCTGATTGTCTGTTTAGTATGTTTAGGAGGGCTGCGTTATTGCCTGTACCTGCTGTGTTTAAGACATTGGCTGTTTGTTGGCCTCTAGTGTTCTGTTGGGCTTTGATGTTTTGTATGCCCTTACTAATGGTGTTTTGGACTACGGGGTCTAAGCCTGTGGAGTATATGGGGGCTTCCTTTAGGCCGAGAGGGGTGTTCTGTAGGTTTTGGTATTGCTGATATATGTCTTTGTAGCCTTGTCCGAAAGGGGTAGTGTAGGGCTCTAAGCCTGTAGGGGTTGTACTGCCTGTTTCAGTAGTAGTACCTCTTTTGGAATAATCTGAACTGGTTGATCCACCCATGTTAATTCTCCTTAATATTTAAATTTTAATGCATCTAGTAATGAAGGGTTGCTTAGTTGTCCTGTAGCTCTATCGAATGTGGGGTTTATGGCTGCACTTACAGGAGTAGTTATACCTGGGTCTGCGCTAGCTAGTTGTCCACCTAAGTAGGCTCCACCTACTCCTTGGGCACCGCCCATTAGCATGTCTACTAATGTGCCTCCACTCTTTAAGCCTTGTAGGGCACCCATGCCTCCTGCGGCAGCGGCTCCTCCTATGGGGCCTCCTGCGGCTGTGGCGGCTGCGGTTAGTCCTAATTTACCTATACTTTTAAGGAATCCACCCATGATTTATACTCCTGTGTCCATTTGTCTTTATTTTTGTTGTAGTAGTAAGCACTCATTGAGTACCTTAGTTCGTTTTGGAACTTACCATTCATAAAGCACTCTTGTAACATTTTACCTTCTCTGAAGAAGCCTGTCTTTTCTAGGCATCTCTTTAAACTCTCGTTAGACTCTAGTATCTCTATTATTACTTTGTTGTAACCTTGTCTGTTGAATATGTAGTCCATTAGTATTATCATTACTTCATTAGTTAGGCGTTTATTTTGTTGTTCTTTATCTATTATTATACCTATGTAACAGGCTTTATTCTTTTTGAAACAGGGTACTAATTGAGCTAAACCTATTACGGAGTTGTCTGTTAGGGAATGGGCCATGAATACTTCACCACCTATTACATTGTTATAGTTCTGGAAGTCGGCTTCGGTGAACATTCTTGTAAACTGTCGGAAGAAGCCTTTGTAGTCTTCATTGTAGAACCATTGAGCTATGTTGGTCCAGTATTTACTCTCGAAAGGGAGTAACTGTATTGTTGTTCCTTTTAGCATTATCTTGTTATCCATTTAACTGTTCTCCAATATTACCTCTTTATCTCCATTATACCGCTTCGAATGCTTATGCTACAGTCTGCTACTGCTGAACCCCATGTGAGGCTTAGTATTAGGTCTTTAGAGGTTGTAGTGTCTATTACTATTGCTGCACTATTGGCTATGCCTGTGGCTCCTATGCCCATTCCTCTGTTAGCGGGGGAAGTGTTACTGTTCCAGGCTATTGTACCTTGGGCTTCCATTGTTCCGGTAGCCCCTATTGATATGCAGGTTAGGAGGAAGTCTAGTTTTATTTGGCTGTTTACTAGGCTTACTGTGGGAGTTATTGCCCCACTGTCTAATAGGACTGTTCCGGCTACACCACCTAGTTTTACTTCTACTTGAATAGTGGCGGGGGCTGCACCTGGGGTGCCCATTAGTCCATAGAAAGAGCCTTTAATGGTTGTTCCTGCTTTTAAGAAGTTTGCGGGTACTGTTATAGTTGTACCTGTTACTACTGTTTCTGTTGCATCATTGGCAATGGTAATGGGTGTGGTTAATATTTTGCTCACCAGAGGGGCTGAGAGGTCCGTCAGTGTACGAACGGTAGCTTTGTAGGGGTAACCAGTGCTGGTGGTTACTGAGTGGTATCCTGAGCCTGTGTTGGAGTTTGATACCTTGTGGGTGTCTCCTGTACCTGCGTTTACTAGTTCTTCTATGCTTACTGAGCTAGCTGCATTCGTTAGGCTACGGTATACTAAGGGGGCGTTGATCTGTATGGCTGCGCTGGTAATGTAGTCACCGTATTTACTAGTAGCCATTACACTGCTTACTGATAGGCTTCTATTGTGGTTGGCTGAGTCAGCTATTACCCACGTGTGCTTACCTGTCCAGGGGAATGTGGCTGTTAGGTCTACGTTGCTAGGGCCTGTGTTAGTGCCGTTGAGCCATGTTTTTATGTCATTGTATCTGACTAGTACTACTTGACCATCGGCATCTGCTGTGTCATTGTCAAATAGAGCGTCGGCATTGGAGTATGAGAATACCATGTTATTGTCCTTTATTCGTAGTCAGTAAAGTCTATGGTAGAGAATTCAAAGTTGGAGTAATCCCCAGAGGCGGGGTTTCTAATGAATAGTAGGGAACCATCTGTTTCATTACAGGCAAAGCTATTCATGTATTGGCTACCTACACCTGTTGAAGCTACGGGAGTGAAGAAGTTTATTACTTCGCTGGTTGTGGGGTCGTAGCGGAGTACGATGGTTGCAGCCATTGGTCCATTTACTAGGTTGGATTGGGGGAATACTATGTATATGTATGTACCGTCTGATATTATTGTGTTTAAGAAGTAAGTTGTGTAGGGAATGCTTACGGGTACGAATGTGAAGGTGTAAGGGGTTGTGGTGTTTATTTTTACTATTCCAGTGCAGTAGGTTACTGTGCCACCATTGGTGTCGTGGGCTTGAGAATATTGTACGGGTACATGTACATAGCCATTTAAGAATATGCCATCGTGAGCTGAGAAGGCAGAGGTACTGGTTAGGGTATCAGTTAGTGTGAATAGAGGGGCAGCGGTGGTTGCATCTATTATATCTACTCTGAATATTTCGGCTGCGGCTTTATAGTTGTTGTCCACTATTACGAATAGGGCACCGTTGGTAGTGCCACTAGCGGGGACATATATTATGTCCCCTAAGTAGTTTAGTTGTCCTGCTCCTGATGTTATTAGGTTTATTTGAGATATGGCACCTGATGATTTAGTTACACGTACTAGAGTAGCTTTACGGTCGGTGCTTGCTCCTGATAGGTAATACATGTAGGTACCATCTACAAATAGGCTACTACTGCATTTATGGGTAGACTCTCCTGGGAATATGTTTAGCCAGGAGTCTGTTACTGCGAAGGTGGCTGTATCTACTTCGTATATATTACTGGTAGCTGTTCCAGTATCACCACTTACTAGTACGTATACATGACTACCATAGTTGTAAATATCTACTACATCTCTGGTAGCACAGGTAGCAGTGAAGTCTATGTAGTCTACTGTTCCGGTAGTTCTATTGATTCTCCAAAGTATTTGACCTGCACTACCTATTACATAGAAATTCTCTGAACCTGCTAGTACTCTATTGTAAGTATTGGTAGGGGGGCCACCTATGGCGCATGGGTTTGGGAGTATGCTGGATCGTAGGGCTAGGGGTTTGTATTGTACTACTACTTCCTCTATGTATGATATTTCTTGGATTACTGTTTCGGTGGTTATTGTGTCGGTGTCTTTGTAGCCTGGGCCACCTACTTCTTTTAGAGTGGCATTGGTTATGGCGGGACCGAACATTATTAGTACCTTGTAGGCTACTTGGGGTTTAGTGCTTCTTATGTCTATGTACTTGTCGCTTATTTCTTGGAAGTATACATCCCCTATTAGGGGGATACAAAGTACGGGTCTTGTGCTGCCTGAGTGGATTACTAGATTTTGGAGGTCGGAGTCTTGGGTTACGCCTTCTAGTATTCTTACGTTCATATTATCAAGAGATACGTTACCACATAGGGTACCTTTAATAGATTCGAAGTTCTCGTCTATTGTCTTATCTGATTTTATTGTTTCTATTATTGGGCGCATGTTATTCTGCTATCATCCTGTATATTATTCTCATTGATTTGATTGCCATTGGGGAATCTATTGTGGAGTTGTAGAAGCCGAACCTTCCTAAGTAGGCTTTTCTGTTGGGGTAGAATCTTATTAGGGAGTATTTACTTCCAGCCCATTTGAATGTATTCCATTTACCACTGTTCCATTTAGTAGAGGTTGTTATTGTAGCTACTTCTGATTTTACTACGTAGTCTCTACCATTCTCTTCCCATGTGTTAGTTAGGGTGTTGGTGGGGGAAGCTGCTCCGGTAGTTGCTAGGTAGTTTACTGATTGGAAGCCTTTTAAGCCTATGGCATCTTTTCCTACTTCCCATTGGTCTTTTACTAGGAAGTATATTGGATCTGAATCATCGTTGGTCCCTATACCATATTGACATACTTTACCATTACTGTTACTGCTACCGAAGTAGGGTTCTTGTAGTCCATTTATTATGGCTGACCATAGGCAGCTTATTGGGAGTCCTGGGTGGGTTGTAGGGTCTACTCCTGGTCCGAACATGGTCCATGCTACTGAGGTGCCGCTACTGTAGTGTCCTACTATCTGGTAGTCTGGTTCTAGTTCTCCATTACGTACTACTGATAGTATTATTTGGCTAGGGTAGAGGTATTCATAGACACTGAATTTATAGGATTGGTCGAAGTTAAATGTTCTTATTGTGTTACGTATTCGGTTAGCTACTGCTTTGACTACGAAGCCATCTGTCATGTATACGTTGTCTCTGCCTAGCCATGCCATGTTGTCGCCTATGGAGAATATGGTGTGGAAGCTAGTTGCGGTACAAGGGTCACTTAAGCCTCTGTAGAGGTACTTCTTAGAGCCACCTGTTTCTAGTCCTCCTATGGATAGATCTAGTGGTAATAGTTTACCTATTTTAGTTTCTTTTACTACTCCTACCTTAGTGCCTATCATTCCTAGTCCTACTACTACTTCGCCATCATTTATGTTGCAGTCTACTAGGTCGGCTATTTGGAAGGATTCAAACATTGAGCCGTTGATGCCTATCTTAGAGTATTGTATTCTGCTCTTGTTTGAGGGGAAGCCTCCTACGAATAGTCTATTGTCTGCTAATATGGCAAATTTGGCTGCTTCGGGGAGTCGGGAATCATCTAGTTCTAGTTGGTCACCTAGTCCTGCGTCTGATGATTGGGAGGTGTAGGTGGTGGCATCTATTGTGGTGGAACCCTCGAAGAAGTATATTGTGCCTCCACTGGCTGTGCGGTATACATCTATTGTGTCGGCGGTATCTGAATCTCCTGGGGTTATAGTAATCTTAATGCCGTTGGTACCCGCTGCTTGGGTACCTGCCGTTAAGGTGGGGCTAGGGAGGGAAGGGGAGGATTGGGCACCTGTTACTGAGTTACGGTATTTGTATGTGTATACGTAAAAGCCTCCATCATTTAGGTTGCCGGAGGTTAGGGAGTTTAATGAGGGAGCTACGGAGGGTTCTGTGATGCCTATTTGTCTTGTTGAGGTTCCATCATATATTAGGTCTGATATGCCTGTGAATATGAATAAGAGGGGTCCTGCTTGTACTAGGCAGGGTTTAATACCGTCTGGTAAGCCTGTTGTTATGTCTACAATGGCTCCGCCTACTACTACTCTTCCCAGTATGCCACTAGAGCCTGTTACTGTAGTTGATTCTAAGTATACTATGTGTTCTTTAGTTCCGTCTGATTTAGTGTATTGTATACCATTTCTTACGTTGTAGTTAGATTTAGCTGTGGTGACTCCTACGTAGCCTGGTCTTGTTTGTAGTATGTTGGAGTCTGCCATTACTACGTTTAGACCTTCGGATAGGGTATTGAATATTTCTTCGGATTCAAGTGGTGTAGTGTTATCTACCCCATTGCTGAAGTTTCTTTTTGGTTTATATTGTCTGTTTAGAGTAGCCATATTATATTAGCAGTTGTTCCACCATACGCATCTTAGGAAATCGTCGTAGGTTGTTCCGTAGGGTTGTAGTTCTTCTTCCCAGAATTTGAATCTTGCTCCGTTTTCTAGGTGTTTCATGTCTGCGTTTATTGCGTTTCTTTTCCACAATGCTTCTATTTCTTTGAGTAGGTTGTCTCTACGGGTATCATTGTCAATAATCATTGCCTCGGCTAGTACCATCTTCTCTAATAGGTAGTGACAATAATCGGGTACTCCTGTGATGGATTCTATATCATCTGAGTCACTAGTCATTAGTACTGCTTTTGATTTGTACAAGTATTTCATGACGTATATGCCATCTGGAATGCTGTCTAAATATATATGTTTAGATCCCCAAGGGGCATACCTCCTGGGCTTACCTGCTTCACTGCCTCCTGGGAACTGTTTACGGATTATGTGTAGGTCTACTTTAGCCATGAATGTCTTGTTAGTAGAGTCCCAGATTACTTCTAGGTCTTGTGAAGATCTTACGTAGGCACTAGATACTGAGAGATCATAAGATTCTGTACCATCTACTGTACTGAATGTACCATCTTTGTGTGTCCAAACCCAATCGTGCATATCAAATAAGGCGAATAGCATCTGATCTATACGTCCATCTAGGAAGGATAGGAAATCGGTATCTCCTGGTCTTTCTAGGAAAGAGGCTATGTTGTTCTTAAGTTGTAAGCGGGTCATTGCCATGGTTATTTCCTTTTAGCTAGCATTAGGGGTAGTAAGAAGAATGCTCCTAGAGCTGCTCCATAGTGTCCTAAGTGAGCTATTCCATCGGGGGCTATGAGGGATACACCAGAACGCATGCCTTCGAGCATAAAGTAGAATAATGCGGGGAGTATTAAGAGTGGTCTTTTTTCCATTATATTGTGGAGTATCCATATCATCATCATTCCGAAGATACTGCCACTGGCACCTATTGCGTGGGCATTGGGGAGGAAGAGGGCGAATAGGGCACATCCAAATATACCAGTTACTATATATGCTAGTAGTATAAATATACTTCCGTATTTCTTTTCTATTGGGGGGAAGATGAAGGATAGGAATAGCATATTGCCTAAGAGGTGGCTTACGCTGCCATGTAAGAAGCATGAGGTAATATATGTGTACCATACACTGCTATTTAGTGCGAAGCATTCAGTGAAGTTAAAGACTAGTATCTGTACTATAAATAAAGCTATATTGACACCTATTAGTAATTGTGTCATTGGGACATGTTTTGCTGGGATGTCCCTGTTAAGCATAGCCATGGGAGGCTGTGAGAGCCTCGCTACGGCCTTAACTAATCTTTTTAGGGGTCTGAGTACCTTAGTTAGAAAATCCATAGTAATGCTCCTGTTAGTACTGGTATTAGTAGTTTACTGCCTAAGTCCCAATATGTGTCTAATCCTTTAAAACCATCTACAATGAATTCATCGTATAGGTGCCATATTATCCATGCTACTATAATGGTAGGGCTTACTAGGTAACCTAATAACGATACTGCTATTGACCACCCTAGGTGGGCTGCAAACTCTACTCGTTCTAGGTAGGATATTAGGCCACACTTGGTTAGTAGCTTTATTAGTGGGGTTAGGGGGTTAAACATGTTAATCTACCTTTATGAAGTCTGTTTGTAGTACGTCATCTATGTCTTTGCATTTCATAGAAAGTAGATAATTGCCAGTGGCTTCGTCTACGTCTATTGTGGTATCTTTGTTAAATACAATGTTTTCACCATTATCGAATCTTCTAATGGCTACTTGGCAATCTGCTTGTTGTTTTATTTTCATAGTTTATACCTCATACCAAAAAGTTATTTTAATAGTTCTACCACCTCCGGATTGGTTTTCTCCCTTAATAGTGCCTATGGTGGTTAGGTCTGACCAATAGATGAGTCCTGCAACATCGGCACCTGCTGATAGGTCGGGTAATACCAAGTATTCATTGGCAGTTCCATCAAATACGTATCCATTACCTGTGTATACACCAGGCCAGCTGGCAGATACAGTTATTGGGAGAGCAATCTTCAAATTGCCTGTTCCGGCACCTGCGTCACCAGTGGCACCAGATAATCTAATACTTACGAATACTACTCTACCTATTCGCGTATATCGTCCACTATTGGTGGAGTACTCCGGTACTGTATTACCCGTACCTCCAACGAGGGTGACGGTGGGGGTGAAAGTACCTTCATCATAGTCGTCTAAGTCTTCGTTACCTAGATTTATACCTGCAAATCCTGGGGTATCGGTAGCTCCTACTCCAAGGGCTTCAGTGGCATCGGCTGCACTGGTTGATCCTGTTCCGCCCTCTTCAATTTCTACTGGGATTTGGCTAGGCTTTCTTGGGTATATTGGCATTGGGGTTCCTTAGTAAGTGTGGTAGAATGTTGATATTGTTAATGTGTCACTGTCTCCTGTGGAGGACATTAGTTTTGCTTGTATCTGTGTGTCTGCTGGTAGTACGTGTGATTGGAAGGGCATGCTTGGTAGTAGGGTTGCATTTGCTATGTCTACGGTTGCTAGTCTTATTCTTCCTATTTCTGTGGTGGAGGCATATAATACTAACTCGTAGCCTGCCTCTGCTGATGCTCCTTCTATATTTATATGGTGTATGTCAAATAGGGCTCCTATAGTGCTTGCTGGTACTACTTCTGCATAGCTTCCTAGTGTCCAGGCTGCTGAGTCGCTTGCTGTTATTGTTACTCCTGCTGCGCCTGTGGGATAGGCCTTACATGGGTTGTGGAAGTGATCGCCCATGTCCTCTATAAATCTAAAGTTTGGATATACTAACATATAATAATTCCTTAAGAAGGGGGTCATTTCTGACCCCTATCTTAAAGATTACTCAATTTCTTGCCAGATTATTGCATAAGGCATTACTCTATCACCACCTTCGTCGGCACCTTCGGTGTATGTTAGTTTGAAATCCTGGGATACGCCCATGTTGAGATCAATGTATACACCATCACTGTCTGTAGCGACTGTGAAGGCTTCTGAGGAAAACTCACGGTAATTGGTTCCATCGACCTTGTAGTAGCATTTAATGGTTCCGTTTTGGGTCATGTTAAAAAGATCTAACCATGCACCTTGGATAATTTTTCTATCCGTGATTGTGAGTTCAATGATAGTCTGCTCTGCACCAGCATCTAGGTAATTAAAGTTACCTGCGTTCTCACCACTTGTTCCTGGATCTATTGCTGCTATTGCGGTATCAACATCATCAAAGCGTGCTTTGACTGTTTTAGCATCATCGCCCATCTTGGCTGATAGGGAGATAAGTGTATCTCCTGATGGATCACCAACGTCTGTTACAATGCCATCGACTACGGTATCGACTGTGCCAATGTCACTAATGGCTGTATCTACCTTGGCCTCACATGCAGCAATGTCAGTAATGGCTGTGTCGACTAATACATCTACTGCGTCTACCTTGCCATCCGTTACACCAAAAGCTGCTGTTACTACGCTGGCTATTGCACATAGGTCAACTACGCTTTTTATGGCTGCGATGTCAGCACTAATGCTGGCACCTACTGCTGAACCTAGTACACTAGCTTTTGCTACTGTACTGTCTAGGGCCATATCTGGAATGGCACTTAGCCCTAATCCTGCTACACCTATCTGTGTTTGGAGGTCGTCTGTGTCAGACTGTACTCCTGCTATGTCTGTGTAGACTTTAGCTAAACTTTTGTTAATAATCATGATTTACTCCTGTTTCTTATTAACTGTCTGATTACGTATATTCATGTGTCCTTATCAAGGGATTCTCGTTACTCTTTTACTTCATATATTAACTGATAGGGGATATCAATCGCTCCGGCTTCGGCTATTGCTACTTGGTAGGTAATCTTGAAGTCTTCTGTGATACCCATATTCAGATCGAGATATACTGCATCGTCCATTGTTGCTACTTCGAATAGTTCGGAGGTTGCTATCTTATAGTTGGTTCCGTCTACTTTGTATTCTACTCCTATGGTACCGTCTACGGTAGCATTGGCCATGTCTAGCCATGCTCCACATACTATCTTACGGGTGGAGGTTGTTAGTTCTACTACTGTTTGTTTGTCTGTGTTGGCTAGGAAGGATTTGGTTCCTGAAGAGTCTGCGCTTCCGTTGGTGTCTATTAGAGTGTCTAGTTTACCATCTACTGTTGAGGAATCTCCTACGTATCCGGCTATGTCTGGTATTGCAGGGTAGTATGTGGTTCCACCTATATCGTAACTAGTGTCTCCTTGGGGGATAATGACGAAAGCATCGTCTAATGCCCAATTTGCTGAGGCGAATGTTATGTCTACGTAGACTCTACCGTCTGATTTGGACCAAGCTCCTCCTGTTACTATATTAGTAGTTGCTCCACCTCTAACTCTGTCTAGGTTGTATGTGCCAGCGGTAATATCGGCTACGGGGACTAGTCCTACGTCTTTATCTACTATGGTGGCTCCGAAGTGGCCTACGTTGTCTACGTCTACTACTTGGGGGCCGAATATGGCTATTTCTGATTGGGAGTTTGCTATGCCTAGTACGGTGGTTAAAATGCCTTTACAGTAGGACATAATAGACTTGTCAGCAGCTACTACTACTGCTTGGGCATCTGTTACTAGTCCTGTGGATGCTAGGATGTTTGCTACTTCGGGGTCTACATCCATGTAAATAGCATAGCTTAGTACTTGTGAGTTGAATGACATTTAATGCTCCTTATAGCTTTCTATTTATGAAATTTCTTGGTAATTCGAGCCTGTTGGGTTCGAAGTAAGTGTTGAACACTTTTTCAGCTTTAGGTTGGGTAATGATGCCCATTCTTATTAGTCCGCCTACTATTGCTCTCCAACCTCTCACTAGTACACGTTCTTCGTATGGCTCTGCGAAGCCTGTATTTAGTATTGCTTCAATTCTCGTTCGTTTATTGGCTTGGAGTAGTTCATTGAAGTCTACGGCTGCTGTGGAGAGTTCAGGGACGTATTCATGGGGGATTGCCATTATGTGTCTGGTTCCACAGTATAGTCCCTGTACGGGGTAGTCAGAGCGTCCAGAGGGGTGTACAATATGGTTAGTGTCTACCCATAGTTCTTGGTTGCATTTACGTAGTTTATGTATGAAATTGAATGTAAGCATTATTACCTCAAGGAAAGGGACAGTGAATGTCCCTGACCATCAAACAATAATATTATCCACCTGTAGCTGCACCACGGATTTGGATACAAAGATCGGCTCCTGCACCCTCATGGTCTGAGAATGATCCACCGACATAAGTGCTACCGAACTGCATTTTATATCCTACCGTTGCAATCTGGTTGAGAGGATCGGATGATCCTGCACTGCCCTGTTGCTTGGTGATTAGTTCAATGAAATCTGAATCAAAGGATGTAAATGCGAAAGCGTTTCTTGCAAACATTAAGGATCTGTAGACTGCAATACTGCTGGCATTGTCTACGGAGTTGATGTTATTCGATTCAACGACTCTAGCACCATAGACTTTGCCTACTTCGCCTTTGAGAGGTTTTTCGGCTAGTCCGGCTACGTATTTGTTTAGTTCAATGAAGCCACCTGCTGATGTGTCACTCTGGATGTCCATACTAATTAGATCATGGACTACCCAGGTGTAAGAACCATCGTCCATCTTAGGTGCATCTTGTCCTTTGAGGACTCTTACTGCTTTGATGGAATCTTGGGCTATGAATACATCTGTAGCGGTTACTGTGTTATCTGCGGCTATGCCACTACCTACGTACTGTATGTTGGATGTTGCTCCGGCTATACAGACGTTACGGACTAATGAGTCTGCTGATTTAGCAGCGTCGTAGCTTAGTTCTTTAACGTGGTCTTCCATTACGGGGTCAATAGCTGTAGAGACTAGCAAATCAGTAATGGGGATGTACTTACCATACTGTTTCATGCTTACAGTGTACTTGGTTGTTTTGAGTGACGAGGCTGTTGGGGTTACACCTTCACTCAGTTCACTGAGGTCTTCGGCTATGTGCCCATATTTCAATACGTAGCTGTCTTTACCCGTTCTGCGAGGGTGGAGCAGTTTCTTGCCTAGTTGTACTATCACGAGTTTTTTCTTTGCTTGTTCTAAAAGCAGTTTGAAATAATAACTGTGTAAGTTATCACTCATGTTAGTTGTGTTCTGTGCGAATCCTGCGGAAATCATATGTTACTCCTTAGATCTCTACTCGTTGATGTCTATGTCGCCTTTCTCGAAGGCTGCTTTCATTTCAGCGGCAGAGAGTTTGGTTATGTCTAGTTTCTTGCCTCCTGATTTATTGGAAGGGCCTTCTACTCTGGCTTTTCCCTTTTGGCGATGGACTTTCTCGCCTTTTTCTGCGCCTTTAGCTTCGGCTTTCTTTACTATTTCAGCGGCTTTTACTCCTCTTGCTGCTAGGTGTAGGATGTCTAGGAGTCTTGGATCCATTCGCATAGAATCGGGGATTAGATCACTGTATTGCGTGGCAATGGCTGCCATTGTGGGGTCTAATTCAGCGAAGTCGCTATTGGTATCAGCTATGCGAGCATCGTATACTCTTTTGAACTCGCTGGCTTTTACATCTCCTTTTAGTTCGTTGACTATCTTACGGGTGCGGGCATCGAGGGCTGCTTCGGGATCGGCAGCTAGTTCTTCTGCGAATCTTTTTAGGCGAGTTGCTCTTTCATCAGAGGATTCTCCCCTCTCTTGGGGTACCACGATGGCTGTACGGAGTTTTTGAATTTCGGAACTCTGTCTGCCTGTGAATGATTCGAGTTCTTGATATGCTTTTAGCACATCGGCCTGAGTTTTGAACCTTCCTGGTACGACCCATTCTTCTTCTTCAGTAGTTACCGTAGGTGGGTCTTCTTCTACGACTACTTCAGGTGTTACCTCTTCTGTAGAGGCACCTTCTTCGGATTCCACTGTTACTTGAGTTCCCGCTTCGTTGGGATCTACTTCTACTTGATCCTCTTCGATAGCGGCTCTAAGCTCTTCTAGTGACTTTTCCATTACCATTGTCTTCCTCCTGGTTGCTGTTTATATTCCAAATTCTCTTATGTTGTTTTCGTCTTCTATTATGTTCTGTATATCCTGGTGTAGTTTTTCTTTTATTGCTTTGGCTGATTGTAGTGTTTGTATTACACTGTTGAATGCTCTATATCTTTCTTGTAGTACCATTAGTTTGTTGAAGTCTTTTTCTAGTAGTAGGGCTTCCATTACTACAGTCTTTACTTCGCCTAGGTGGTCTAGGAGTACTTTCCAGCCCTCTTGTTCAGTTAGTCTTTCTAGTGATTCATATTTTTTGGCTGCGATTACTACGCTCTCTTTTTCGTGGTTCATTGTTGTCCACCTTCCTCACCACCTTGTAGTTGTGATATGGGTACTACTTGGACGGGTTGACCCTTTTCATCGACTAGTTGTCCATCTTCTGTTTGGACTACTATTGTGGGGCCTTCGGGGAGTACATATTCTGCTGGTCTTGAGAAGCCTTTTAGTTCGAAGGCTTTTGTGCCTAGTTTCTTTATGTCGAATGTTCCTGGTTTTACCTTTTCTATTTGGCCTACTACTTGGAGCATGTAGTTTAGGGATTCTGCTTGTTCAGCTATTGTTTTCCTTATTGGGGTAGATTCAGGTATGAAGTCTATATCTGACTTGAAGGCTAGAGAGTCTAATGTACTGAAGGGATTGACTTCATCTCCGGTTACGCGATATTCTAGTTGGTCCTTGCTGCCATCTCCTAAGAACTGTCTGTTGTACCAGAGTAGTATTCTAGCTAAGGGCCTTATGAATGTGTATTGTAGGAGTTTGGCTTTGGCTGATATGCGTAAGCCTGTGGAGCTTGCTAGGTAGTTAATGCCGGTGGCTGTACGACCGAAGGCTGCTCCTACGTTACTTACGTCTTGGCGAGGGTTTAGTATTTGGGTGGTGTTTTGAATGTCGTAGTCTATACTGCCTACTTCTTCTACGGAGGCGGGGTTGGGGCCTGTGTTCTCGAATTTTTGTATGCCATTGAGATCATCGCATAGGACTACTTTATCTGGGCTAGTGTAGAGTTCTCTAGTGTTAATGCCGGATTGTCTTTCTACTAGCCACATGCTATTTAGTGACATGTTGGTTCTGTCTAGTCTCGCGTTGCGTAGGGCAGTGGATTCGGATATTAGACCTTTAATGTGGTTTAGTTCGCCGTAGCCGTAGGTTTCACCGTCTATGGGGTAGTCGTAGGACATTACGAATGGTTTGAATTTGTATTTGAAAGGGTTTGGGTCTTTACGTAGTAGTATGGGTTCTAGTTCACTTGGGTAGGCTATTACTATTAGTACTGGTTCTTTGTAGCCCTTACCTAAGTTGTATCTGCCCCACCATTCTACTACTCTCCATTTACCTTGGTTCTTTTGTTGTTGTTTGGATTGGTTGCTGTAGAGGGCTAGGGCTGCTTCTTTGGAATGGTTGGATTCAGGTTTGTTGGCTGGTACGGGTTCTTCTGATATGGGGGTGTTGGGGTCTTTCTTTCCTATTAGTTTCTTTATTTTGGAGTGGCCTCTCCAATAGTTCTCATTATCTAATAGGTCGTCGGGATCTCTGTAGACTTCGTGGGCTACCCATTGCATTCTTTGGATGTCACAGTCTACGGAGCCTTTGGGGACCATGAATTCGAATAGGCTTAGGTTGTAGAATCTGGGACCGTCGAACATTACATCGTCTGAGGTTAGGGATTTGGGTTCGGGGTTGCCTTCGTCAAATTCTAGTTCGTCGGGGTCTAAGTCTCTTTCTATTGTGTCTTCTTCCCATATTATCTTCATTACGGAGTTACCTAGTTTTCCTAGGTTTCTGAAGTATTTTCTCATTTCTGGGTAGAAGTCACCTACTTCTAGTTGCCATTGGGTGAAGTTGCTTACGTCTGCTGCTGATTCTACTACTTCTTCGCCTTTAGTTCTGGGGGAATAGGCTATGTAAGGGGTTTCACCGAACATTAGTTCTGATAAATGGTCTACGAAGGGTTCTATTTGTTGGAAGGCTATTGGGAGTTCTAGGTTGGCTCTGCCTCTGGGGGTGTTCTTTTTGGAGGCTCCTTTGGTGTAGAGGTACTCGAATACGTTCCACTTTCTTCTGAGGGGTCTGTAGAAGGTTTCGGAGTCTTGTAAGAGGCCAGCTACGTAGTCTATACATGCTTGAGTAGCTTTGCTTTTAGACGTGCTTTTATATGCTTTAGCCATTTAGGTGCCTATATGGGGAATCCGGTGGTGGGGTCGTATTCTTGGGATTGGTTGTTGTAGGGTTTAGTGGAGTTGTTTAATGATGTTCTTAGTACGAGTACTTGTTCCCAGGCTAGGGCTAGGGCCATTATTCTATCATCTCTTGCAGAGCCTTTAGCTCCTAGTTTGCCTGTCTTTTCATCTACTACGAAGGTGCTTAGTTCTCCTATTGTGTATTTATCATATACTTTTAGATCCCCATCTCTTAATGCTGCTTTTAGGTTGCTTATTAGGTTGTTTTTGTTGCCGCCTGTGGTTCTCCAACCTATTGTTTTAGTCTTTTTCTTGGTGTACTGGTCGTATTCGTATCTCTTATATAGATAGGGGTATCTTAGGCTGTTACTGTATACCCCTGATAGGTTTGTTATTACTGCGTGTCCACTATTGTTCTCTTCTACTATTACTCTAGCTTTGTTGTAGAAGTGTCCTGCTTTATATATCTCAGCTGCATAGTTGTCTTCGTCTATTGC
>Ga0222697_1000245_pt1 | contig 26106 bp, 36 predicted proteins | sample AntAcemetage1402_FD_179835 | JGI IMG/M metagenome (GOLD analysis project Ga0222697, IMG submission 179835) | Saline water microbial communities from Ace Lake, Antarctica - #1402 | ecosystem: Environmental > Aquatic > Non-marine Saline and Alkaline > Saline | place: Antarctica: Ace Lake... | reverse complement strand
GTTTGTAAATCTTGCTTTGCTACTAGACACTAAACCACTTCGTACAGAATCCCAACCTAAACTATTTGTGTTATATTTATAAACAAAAGTGTTATTTTTTGCTAGTAAATGATGGTTAGTACCAGCATTATTTATATAGTTAGCGATTCCATTAATACCAAAAGCATAATATACTTTTATTTGAATTGAAAATACTCGTAATATTGAACCAGTTGAACCTGAACCAGATGAATTATTTTGTCCAGCAAATACTAAACCAAAGTTATTACTATTAATTTCAGAAGGTGAGATAATTTCTTCCCATAAATCAGTAGATGATCCATAAGAGACAAAATCAGCAACGTCATGTTTTTCCCATAATACACTACTATCTTTTGCTTTGTTTGAACTTCCAACTGTATTATCTGATTTAAATAGTTTTACAGCAAAATCAGAAATTGGCGGTGTGGCTCCCGCAAATGTACCTCTTTTAACTCTTGCTTCAATACCTGTAATAATTGCATTAGTAGGTATACTAAAACCAAAGTTTGTTGTTTTAATTGCTTGAGTTATTTCAGATACTGCTATACTTCTATAAGAATAATTAGCGTCATTAACTAATACATTATTAACATTTACCCAGTTATAAGTGTCACTAGATTCTGGTAAGTCATATTCTGCTACTGTATTTGGATCAGTCCAACCAGTATTAAATACAATAGAACCAGCTGAACCAATTGAAGTTAATCCGTTTCTTAATTGTACAGCCCCGATTTTATCAAAGTTTAAATTCATAGCAAATTCAACGGTGCCCTCTGGTACAAGTGTTTGGTCAACGGCTGCTTCTCTTACGATGCCGTCTTTCATTATTGGTAACTGAAATTCTTTTAAATTTGCCATAATATATTTATATGGCTTTGCGAGGATTTTAACAAGGTGTGTCAATGCTAATTCTAATGTCTTGCCCTAAAAATTCTTTATTAACCATCGTTTCTCTTTTTTCAATCCATGAACGATAATCATTATCTGCGTCTCTATTTAATTCTTGGTTTCTTCTTGCTTTAATTCTGTATCTCATATAAGGAATATATATTTTATAAAATGGTTCATCAAGTAAATCCCCATCACTATTTATATCAGTTAACTCTTTGTAATAATCTAACCAAATATTTTCTCCTGAAATATCATTTGAAAATGGTTGTGAAAATACTATCTTCTCTTCATAAACAGTATATTGTAGTGGAAAGCCAAAGGTTGCACTCTGCCACACGTCTACGCCGTCTGCATGTCCTCCTGTGGCAATGTCAGTAACACCTGTAATAGTATTTGTTGCTAATGTATTTCCTGTATAAGGAATATAGTCAATCTCACTTGAGACATCTGGTGAAGCAACACTAATTGTGCTTGAATCATCAAAGTCTCCTGAAGAAGTTAAAACTATACTTACATCGCTATCTGCAACAGTCCCATTTAAAGTTGTATGTGCAACACCTAGATAATTTAAATCTAAGTCCTTTTTATCAACTTGATTTAATAAATATCTATCTCTTCCTATTCTTACAGAAAGAATATTTTTAAATGTACTTGGATCTCTTAAATCAGTTGGAACACTTATAGAGTTTGTACCAGCTATTACATTACCAGCATCATAGTCAAATGAAGTTCTAAAACTCCATCTATTAATAGAAATATGTTTATCAATTTCATCTCTTCCTTCATTTAAACAATTATATAAAAACTCTTGTGTTAATACTTCGTCTTTCTTTTCTCCTAAGGACAACAAAGCATTTCTTATAACTGCACCAGCTGAATTTACAGCAAATCCAGTTCCTATAATTGGATCTGAAAACTCTGAAACTTTACTAGTTGTATCATTTTTAAATTGAACTTTGTAATAGTCAGTTGATGTTCCAACTGAATCTTGATAATATCCTTCTACTTTATCAGTTTGTATTGACTGTGAAGAAAGTAGACTATAAGATGAGCCACCATTGGTTGATTTATAAACATCAAAATGTGAATATGGTATAAATATTATTTGTTCGCCTCTTGAATGAGCAAATATAGTATTTGTAGCAAATGTAAGTAATGTTGTTGTAGATGGTGTTGAGGCATGTAATTGTATTAACTCTGAGTTTTCTGATCCTATGTTACCTATTAAAACAAAACCATCAGTTGGAAATGTATAAGCAGAATCTGAACCGCTTATAACAGGCATTGCACCTGAATCAGAATCTGTATCTGTAGATATAAATGTATCAGGATTTCCGGTTAAATCAGGAAAGTTAACAAAAAGTTCTACACCAATGTTTTCTCCAATTCTAATTCTAAATGTTGGTTTTGTTTCCATAATTATTTTTTATAACTCATTACTTCTTCAAATGTTTTATATTCCCCCCAGTTGAAACTGAACCAACCAAATAATAAAACAGCTAAGAAATAAATCGTTGCTAATGCTAAATATAAAATTAATAATATATTTATTTTAATAAACCCATAACCTAAAATAAACATACTATTTAATACTGCTAATTCTCTAAAAGATCTGTCACCTACTTTCTCCCATTGTGCCGGAAACCATTTTGTTAAAGTTTCTGTAATCATCTTTATTGGAAATTTTAAGTTTGCTTCTAAACAGTCTAAGAAATATCCACCTCTTCCAAATCTTAAATCATGATCGTCTGCTGCTGGATCAAAACAAAGTTGCGGTAGTCTAACAAACTTATTCAAAATCAAAGGTGTACCACAAGCAAACTTTGGGTTGTCTTTAACTTGTTTTTTTTGTTCCTCTGTAAGAGTTGAAATCTTAAAAGGCTTTATTTTGTTTTTTGGTCTTAATCTAAACATATTTTCTTATTATCTTTTTTGCCTGTTTTTGATAATATGGATATTTGTATTATCTTTTATTTTATTACTTTAGCCCATATAGAATTTCCAATAAAAGCTACTAAACTTAATATAAACGAAACTAGTCCTAATAATATCCAGTTTCGGTCTGTGCTTCTTTTATCTTCAATAAGTTTTATTGATTTTATTATTCCTTCATCGCCATTAATCTGTTCGGCATGTCTATTCACTCTTCCGTTTGTTTTTGTTGTTTGAATTTTAACTTCTCCAATATCGTCTTTTAAAGAATCTAATTTATCTAGTATCTTGTCGTTGTCTTTGTCTCTTTTTTCGTTGTTCTTTAATACTATATTTACCGTCTGTTTTAGGCTGTTGCAAATCGTTTGGAATTCCATCGCCTTTGTGTTTACTACTTGATTTATTTTGTTTTCTATTTCGTTGTTGTTCATATTTTTTCCATCTTTCTATTTTTTTTAAAAATTCTTTATCGTTTGTTAATATGCAATTCATATTTTAAATCTCTTTTATTTAATTCTTCTAATAATTGTTTACTTGAAATGATGTCTAATATGTCCTGTGAGGCTACAAAATGCTCTCTAGCGGGTTTTTCTTTGTTTAGGATACCTTGCTTCATAACTTCTACACATTCTGGCTTACAAGATCTAATTTCTTTATGAGTTAGAATTGGAACATCTAATTTTAATTCTTCTTTAATTAAATATTTTACTCTATCAATTTGGCTTTGTGTTGGATCTTGTCCACCTACTACACTTGACCAACCGAATCTAACTACTTTACCTTTTTTATCTATTCCACGACCTCCGTAACAGATTGATAATGCTAGTTTGTTTGGGTTAGTTGTTCCAAATATCTTTCTTGCTCTTGATGTTGCTGAAACTGTACCTCTTTTAAGACCTTGAGCCCAAGCACCTCTGTGAATTGGAATATATTGTAATATTTCTGTGTCATTCTCTCTTGGAATATAAAAGTTATAAGAAACTTGATTGTCTTTGATTGTTTGATAAGTACCTCTTTTAGTTCCTAAATCAACATGTAAAACAATAGCTTTGCATTCTATTAATGGAACGCTTTTGTTTTTACCTGTTTCTGCTTCTATAAATTTTTTTGTTATTTTATACATATTATTTTTTATCCATTGCTAAATTTGGCGAAGGTTATTTTTTCTTACTAAATTTAGTCATTGAAAATGTTATTTTTGGTTTAGCTTTTGGTTGTTTCTTGACTAATATCTTTTTTGGTCTTTTAACCAAAATCTTTTTTGTTTTATTTGGCATAATATTCTTCTACTTGTTGTGGCGTATCAAATGAATCATATATTTGGTTTGTTTTATTATGAAAATATAATATTCCTGCAAAAAATGATATAGCACACAAAATTGTTATTAAACTTAATTTATAAACTCTTATAATTACCCTTTCAAAAAACCATCCTTCTTTATATAAATCATAACTATTCTTTGAAAGTGCATTTATTGCTTCTCCACAAATGAATCTACCCCTTAACTTTTCTACCCTTCTATAAAATACATCTCTTTCATGCGGGAATTCATCTCCTACATAGATTGTATTTGGCAATACTCCGTCCATTGCATCTTCAACAGAAGATTTACGGATTACGCCATAACCAAAGTTTGTAAATCTTGGAGACCAAAGCCAATCTATAACTTGTTTTTCTTCTTTGTCCCAATACATTGCGTGTGGTTGTAAATTGAATGTAATTAAAGCTAGCAACTTTGATGTAAAACCAGAGAACTGTGCTTGGACATGGAAAATATTACTTCCAGTTATCCTTTCTGTTTGTTCATTTAATATATTAATATCAAATTTCTCTTCTTCTTTTTTAAATATATTACAGTTCATATTTTTACTATATCACATTTTTAATAAATCATCACTTGTGGTTTAAATTTTTTTACTGCCCAAGCTGGAATGTCTGTACTAAATGTTGCACTATTATTATTTGCCAAATCATTGTTATTACTTGTTTCATCTAATAAATTATCATCATATTGCCAATTTGAAACAAGTCCTGTTTCTGATGAACTTATAAATTTTTGATAATTAGCTAATATTTCTTGGTCTGTTCTTGTAACATTCCACACTCTTGTATCAAACATTTTTCCATCAAAATAATAAGATTGATTCCAACTCGTACCAATTGTAAATGGATTAGTATTATTAAATGTGCTATTAAATAAACCGCTTTTTTCTATTTGAAATACACCATTTAAAAATAATCTTACTTTACCAGCTGAAGCATCATATACAGACGCTACATGATACCAAGTATTTATTACAAATAAATATGTAGTTATACCAGCAGTTCCAGACCAATTTGATCCATTTTGACTATGATTAAAACCCCAAGTGGCAGGTGTAAGCTGTCCTCCTAATTCAAACATATAGCCGTATACACCTATTCCATTGTGTTTAGCAAGCAATCTTGTAGCAGTTAAAGTTTTAAAATTAATCCAACCCTCAAATGTATTATCTCCAGGCAAATCTAAACCATTTTGTAAAGCGTCAGTTATACTCAAATATTGATTACTTGCACTTAATAATTGTATTGATTTTATACTAGACATAATTAAAATTCATCTTCTTCAATTACTGATAATTCTATTGTTGACGACCCAAAACCAAATCCTTTTGCCATAATTAATTTAATTCCCATTACTTCAAAATTAATATAAACAGTATATCCAAATTCTTTTTTATCGCTTTTGTGTTCGTGGAATGTTATATAAGCATTTTTAATTATACTATCTATTCCACCATCTTTTACATATAATTTGTTATCTTTAACTTCAAATAAATTTAAAGTTGTTTCGTCTATATCACTTCCAAACTCTGAAAATATATCATTTAGGTTTTCTAATTTTACAAACTCAGAAGAACCAAAGTATTTACCATGTTTTTCCTTAAAAGAAGATTGCAAAACTTGTATAAGCGAAATAAAGCCATCTAATTTATCGCATAATCCACTTTCTGTTAATTTTTTTAATATTTGTTCCGGTGTCATATTATTCAGTTATTAATTCTCCTTTTAATTCTAAATTTAATTGGTTATATAAAAGTGTTTCAAGGCTTTCCATATTTTCACTTGAACATCTAATTGTTTGTTTTGACTTTTCAAAAGGTGTTTCTGCTTCTTCGTTAGCATATTTACTTAAATACAATAAAATAACAAATTCTTTTCTTGAAGTAGTTTCTTCGCTTCCTTCAATTTCTTCATGAACAATTTCTTTTCTTAAATTAACCTCGTCAATTTTAATAACTAAATTATCAATATTTAGTCCGTTTGCTAATTCTGTTTTTCCTAATTTTATATACATATTTTTTTTATAAATTAATTATAAATTATGGTTTTTTAATTGTTAATATTACTTGTAAGCCTTTTGGTGCTGTCGTACTAATACCATCAACATCAAATCTTATTTTATCTCCTGTTGCGATGTCATCATTTGCTGCATCTATGACAGGTGGTGTTGCTGCGGTATAAGATGTTGTCTCAGTAGTATCAATTGTTATTTTTGTACTTAGCATATCAGCTGTTTGTGTTACATTGTGAATCTGAAATGTTGAAACTCCTGTTACTCCTGCTGTTTCTACACTAGCGTGTGCAAGTATTAAGTCCCAACCATTAAATTCTATTGGTACTGTCCAAGTAAAGCTTCCGATTCCATCTTCAACTGCTAAATCTGTTGTACCATCTGCTAAAACAAGAGTAATTGTCCTTGCATCTGTTCCAACTGCTCCAACTCTTACATCATTACCTCCGTCATCTGTAAACCATAATTCATTTGGAGTTTCGTTTTTAATCCAAATTTGACCATAACCAACTGTATCTGCATTTGCATTAGATTGTTCTTTGAGGGATTGTGTTCCTTCTATTGTTAGTTTTTGGTTTGGGGTGGCTGTACCAATCCCGACGTTGCCATTTCCTAAAATCGACATTAACCGTGTGACATAATTTTCAAAACCAAAGGCTGTTTGATTATCATTTATACTTCCAGATCCAGCATTATTTCTGCTTCTAAATAAGATTACTGGACTAGCAGTTCCTGTGTCGCCAGCTAAAGCATTAAACAATAAACCAAAAGTGAAGCCGACAGCTTTTCCAGACAAAGTTGGGACAAAATTGGTAGTTCCACTAGCACCATTTACCAACCGTAAATATCCGACACCTTTTGTTAATTCAAATCCACTATCTAAAGCGTCTACACCGCTAATATCAATGTTGAGTTTTTTGTTTGGACTCGTTGTACCAATCCCCAATCTATTATTAACCTCATCATATGCAGAAGTTCCAAAAAGGATTTTACCTTTTGTTGCATCACTCGTAGATTGTAATGTTAAATCTTCTCCTGAAGCAGTACCTCCGATCAATGTCTGACCACCTGCTCTGCCCAATAAGAGTGCATAAATACCCTCGTCAACAACACTTAAAGGATCTCCAACTGTTCCTATTCCAGTTAGTGTAGCATCTGTTGAAACACTACTTAAATAATTACCAGTAGGACTTTGTGCTTCTGGTAACGCACTAAGAAAATCATCAGAACTGATCTTCCTCATAAATTCTCCTTCGCCAGAAATTGGCAAATCAACTAAATTTTCTATTATGGATATTTCTTCTGGTGAAAGAATATCTCCTTTTGATATATTTGACATATATTATTTTTCTATTAAAGAAACATTATATTTTTTTATTTGAAGTTTTGCTAACTTCTTATCTTGTTCTAAATTTGCTTCTCTAAATAAGAAGTCTTTTTCTTTTACATCTAGTTTTTCAAGTCTTTCTGCTAAATCTGTTTCTTTTAAGATAACTGAAGTCTCTCTGTTATCTATAGAAGCTTTAAGAATATCTAATTCATTAGCCTTTAAATGGGTATTTGTTTTTAGAGTTTCAACCTCAACTTTGTTATCATTTAATCTTTGTGAAACTTCTTTTAATCTTTCCTCTTCTAAGATATTTTTATCTTCTTTTTCTTTAAAATCAGACTCATTCTTTTCAATATCTGTTTCTCTATCTTTTAGTTTGTTTTCTCTAGCTTTAATAGATTCATCAAATACGGATAGTCTTTCAGATTCTTTGCTATTCTTTGTTTCAATATTAATGTTATTGTCATGCAATTCGTTTGTTTCTATTTCTAATTTATTTATACTTTCTTTTTGTAACACAATAGAGTTTCCAATTGTTTCAAAATAAGTTTCTTTTTCTGCTATCTCATTTTCCAGATCAGTTAACTCTTTTTCTTTCACTTCAATGTTTTTATTGATTGCATCTAAGATGTCTTGTGATAGAACCTTTTCAGTTTTTAAATTAGTTAGTTTATCATCTTCTTTTTTAACTAAATCTTCTATTTTAACTTGATTCTCTTTTAAATGATTAATGTTTTTTTCAAAAAGGCTAATCTTTATTTTTGAATCATCTATTTGAGACTTTATTTCTTCCTTTAAAGAAGAAAGTTCAAGATCTTTCTGACCAACCCTTTTGTTAAGGAATTGCAATCTTTCTTCTTGTCTATCTGTTTCTTGTTTAATAATTATCTTATTCATAATTTTATTAAAGATTAGTTCATAATTCTATACTTAATATATCCACTAACTTGCACGTTTGACCCTAAGTTCATTATAAAAGCTTCTTCATTCTTACAAGTATAAATTCCGTCTTGCCATTCTGATGGATTCTCTTGTACGAATCCTTGTTTTGCATCAAAAGCATATGTTCCAGTTAATGCGGTTGTTCCAGTTTTAAATGCTATATCAACAGCACTTTCTGGAATTATATCAATATGATCAACAACAAGAAAACCTTTTAATGGTGCAGCGATTAAAACTTTATCACCTGATGTAGCTTCGTCAATTGCCACGCTGTATTGTTTGTTATTAAATGCCATAAATCTAATTGATGTTTCTAACTCTACACCCTATTTCAAAGGTGTAGTATAGAAACATCATTAATATTAAACTAATAATGTTTTTGGAAGTCTAACTTCCCATTTCAGTAGCCCAGTAATAGAAACTAGGTGTAGCACCAGAAGCACCAGCAATAGCTAAGTCAAAGTAAGTTGTAGCAATTGCCTTTACATAATAACCTGATGTTGCTGCATCAGCACTTTGTGCAGCTGCTTCATTAGCGGGAGTAAGTATTACAACAGGAGCTATAGCGTAAGCTTCATGGAATGTTATTCTAATTACTGACTCGTCAGTAGTTGAAGTACCAGTTGTTGTAATAATTCCGTTTGTATCAGTTGAACCAGCTGTTATAGCTGCCGCTGTGATACCATTTTGAGCAGTTACAGCAATCGCTGGAGCAGTATTTTGGTTAAATGATAGATGTCCATTTCTTTTTACAGAAAATACCTCAACATCAGTATCATTAACTGAAATATAAGCACCAGTTGTTGTAGTTCCACCAGTTGCATTGATTTGTAACACTGTACCAGTAGTTAACCCTGTTGCATTAAATACAACTAAGTCTCCAGTAGTAGCAGAGTTAGCAGTCATATTGATCACACCATCTGTTCCTGCGTAAATACCTGTTGTTAGTACTTCTACACCAGAACCTGCTGTACCGGCACCTAAAGTAGCTGAAATAACAGCTCCACCTGAGGCTAGGTTTGCACCTCCTCCAGTTGCTAATATTACATTTCCAGTTGTTTGACCAGTAGCAGACAAAGCTACAATGTTTCCAGTTGTTGCAGAGTTTGCTGTGATTCCTAATAAACCAACAGTTCCAGTATAAACACCAGAAGATACAAGTTTAATACCAAAACCATCTGTTGCAGCCCCCATTGCTAGGTTTAAAACTCCACCAGATGAAGTGATATTTGCACCACCTCCAGTTAATTCAGAACAGAAACCATTAGTTAAACTTGTTCCTGAAATTCTTAATAATCCAGTTGATGTTGTAGCAGAGTTTGCAACAATGCTTAACACATCACCAGTTGTTATAATTGTCCCAGAAGAAGTTAAAGATACAGCTGTACCAGTAGTTAAAGCATCGTTTACAACTGTAAGTGAACCTGTTGAGGTTGCACCAGAAGCAGTAATTGTTACAGCAGTTGCTGTTGTAGCATGTGCATGTGTAACGCTGATTGCATCTCCTGTTGATTGAGCATCAAATGAAATTTCAAGACCATTTACGGAATCAGTAAGTGTTCCTGCTGTTTGTGTTGATACTGTTTCAAGTTTTAGAAGTGAACCAGCAGATGTCATTGTTCCACCAGCACCAGTTGTAACCATTGTCCTTTTAATTGAAAGGTCATCATAATCATGTGCTACTGTTCCTGATGTTTTTGTATATGTGTGAGACAATTCATAATTTGTTCTCGCACCAGTCATATCACCAATAGTCGCACCTGAAACTGTATGATTAATATCAAGAAATTGAGCAGATGTTAAAGCAGTTGAAGTTGATGCCATACTAATACCTTGTCCAGTTGTTACTCCGTCTAAAGAGAATGTCAATGCTTTACCTGTTGTAAGAGCATCAGCTGTAATATCTACTGCAATACCAGTTGTTAAACCAGATGGCAAAATAGATACAAAGTAATTACCAGTATAAACACCAGAACCTTGTATTGAAACAACAGCAGCAGTTGTAGCTGTGTCGTTTATTACTGTTAAAGTTGTTGCGTTATCAGCGTCTGTAATAGTTACAGATCCATCTGACAAAACAATATCTCCAGCAGAAATTGTAAATACGTCGTTTCCAGCTGAACCAGCCATTGCAATTGTTCCATCTTCTCCGATTGTAAATACATTCGCACTACCTGTTACATCTCTACAAGTCATATAAAAGCCACCATTTAATGTGCCTTCTGTTAATTGAAGTTGAAGTAATGAACCAGTAGTTAAAGATGTTGAACGAATTACCGCTACACCAGCACTATTTGCGTCAGCACCAAATGTTGTTGCTGTGTTGTTTGTTACAACAGAGCCTGCAACTGTGTTAGAAGCACTTAAAGCACTTAGAACACCTGTTACTGCACAAGTACCACTCATAGTTACACCTTCCCCTGCGTCTGTTGTTACAATAGCTAAGATACCTGCTTTTCCTGCTGCATCAAATGATAAAGCGGAAGCATTGTTATCTGCTAAATCCCAATCTACTGCAGTTGCTGTTGAAGTAATATCTCCACCCGGTACAATTCCTACAAAAGTAGCAGCACCAGCTTTAGTTATTGTCCAAGTATCTGATGTACCTGAAATATCAGCACCACTACCAGAATTTTGAATTTTAATAACATCGCCAGAACCTGCACCAGAGTTTGTAATAGTAACAACATCAGTTGCACTACCACTTGAACCAGCAATTGTCCATCCACTAGAAGCTATACCAAAGATTTTATCTGCATTGTATATAGTTTCCCATGTTGGTGTTGTTCCAGTTCCTCCTGAAGCTCCAAGAATTGTAGTTGAACCCTGTGAAGAATAAACAATGTTGTTTGAACTATCAATATATAATCCGTTTGAATCTGAATCAATTGGATTAGCTGATTGCTCTACATCAAATCTTAAAATACCACCTTTTAGGTTAATATTTTTAGGACTTGAAAAACTTTTTCCGTTAATTGTTGCCATAATAATCTGTGTGGTTGTATAGAGTATTGATTTTGGCTAAATCTCACCCACTATAGCCACAAATTAGGTGTAGTATAGGTGAAGTATATGTGAACACTTCACCTAATTACACAAATTAATAAAAACTAAACACTAACTGAATCTCCTGCTGACCAAACAAACACACGAGTTACATCATTGTAACCTTGTGTAAACATTGTATGGAAACCAAATTGGATTTCACGAGTTTTGAAAACAACATTGATAGGATCAACATTATTTGCTTCTGATTCAATATGTTGGAATCCGTATTCGCCATCGTTACCTAACGCTTTACTTGAGTCAAACATTCCCCATGCTTCATCAGTTGTTAGATATTCAAGAGCAACAATTTTAAATGTCATAACACCTGAGCCATCGTTATCGTTTGATTCTGGTATTTTTCCATTTTCAATTGCTTTTTTAATTTCTAAAGCTTTAAAGTAAACAGAAGAGCCAAATTTACATACTAATGTATCTAATCTAGCTGCCATTGGGTTTCCCCTACCGTCAACCATTAAACTAGCTGTTCTATGTGCTGCTTTAACTCCAGCGTAATCAAAAGGTAAAGAATAAGTAGTACCATCATAAATAACATTATTCATGTTTGTACCTCCATCTTCACGAGGATGAGCCGCTGACCATGGTTCTACAGAATCTCCACCAAGCAATGAAATAGTTTTATTTCCATTTACTCCGTCTTTATGAATATAACTTGTTTCAAAACCATTAGTTAATCTTTCTGCTGATAGTTTATCTTTCTTTCTATTTAATGTTGCCAATCCCATTTGCACAAAGCTAGTAAGTTTTCTAGGTGTAAATGCAAATTTACGAGTTTGATAAGACATAGGAGCAATCAAATCAATTGATTCCTGTGTATATGTTTGATCAAAACCTTGAATTGGAACATCCTCAACGATTTGAGCGTTCTCATTTGTAAATGAAGCTTCCTTTAAACCGGTAATTGAAGAATCTTTCTCAATCAATTCAGTTGTTGTTCTGACATTGTAATATTGAGTATATTCTGGTTTATTATCTGCTTCTTTTTTTACGATTGTTTGTATAGCACGATTTGTCAAATCTGAGAAATCTGCTAACAATGCTGGTGAACTTGCCATAATATTTTTTTAAATATATTTATTAAAATTAATAATAAAAATATTTTGTTAATTAAATTAATAAAATCTGAAAATTAAGCTGCACGATCATTTGATCTAACGAATACACCTACGATTTTCTTATCTGAAGCTGCTCCGAAAGTACGGAGTTGCATAATAATACCTGTATCATCTGATTGATCTGATCCACTGTTATTAACAGTACTTGCATCAGTTAAAGCCATTCTTTGTAAGTTATCATCTGCATCTGAGTTATTAGTTGTATCAAATACATATTCATCAGCGTCAACAATTTTTTGACATAATACTTCTGTATCTGCTGTTGTTGTAGCAACTGTTGTTACACCAGCTACAGATTCAATTGTTGAAGAAGATGTTGCCGCAACAACAACTGCATTTGAACGATCGTAATCTATGATAGATTTTGCTGCTAAAGCAACACTTGAGATAGCATATTTGATAGTACCTCTGTCACTTCCTTTTGTTCTTTCTACTGCCATGATATTTATATAAAATAAAAAAAACCCATTAAATGAGTTTTGATTACATCATTTAGTTAATTAATAATTAAGATAATAGTTCGTCCCATTCTGATTGATTACCATGAAACATCTTTTGAGTTTCAAGATTTCGTTTAGACATTGGAATTGACTTTTTTTTATTATCTTCTATCTTTGAACCTCCGCCTTTATGGGAAACACTTTTAATCTTTTGAATTTGAGCATTACGTTTGTTAACATTCATTCTAGGTTCTTTCGTTTCCGATTCTCCTAATTGGTTGTTAACATAGTTATGCACTTCTTTAAAGATTTCTTTTAATTGCTTTTTGTTTTTATCTTCCAAACTGTAGATCCCTGATCTAATTCTTTGATCAAATAGACCATATCTAACATCTTCTTCATCGTTTTCTTCTGAATATTCAGGGTTATTATCTAAAAAGTCTTCTAAAGTATCATTAACCATGTTTCCATAATTATGACTTTTCTTAATATAACCTTTCTTTTCAGCCATAACTTCAAATAGTGAACCGAATCTTTTAATTTCATCTTCAGAGTATTCATCTGTAATAGATTTATACTTATCAGGATCAATATTAGTTTCGTTACCATTTGATTTGATGCTTTCTTTGTTAAACATCTTTTGTCTTTCTGCTTCTCTGTTTTTCTTTCTTAAGAGTACAATTTGTTTACGCAAAGCCTTTTCACGAGGTGTTTCGCCCTCAACTGGTTTTGGTTCTTTTTCTTCTGATTTCAAAGAATCTTCTGTTTCAGTAGAAGGTTCTGAGTCCTCAATTACTTCTTCGTCTAAATCCTCATCTTCTGTTTCCTCTGAATCATCTTGATTAGATTCATTATCTTGATCTGTGCCTGTAAGGGCTTTAGGATCAAATATAATCGTATCTTTATCGTTTAATTCTTCTTCGGTATCTTTAATTGAATCTGGATCAATCCGTTGCTCTTGAGTTATTTTTACTTCTTTATTCATATAATTATTATTCCCTACAACACCTTTTTTTTACTGCTAAAGTGAAAAAGCAGGATAGGAAACTAAATTAAAAAAAACTCCAATTAAGGAGTTGTATACATCTAATAAACCTCGCAAAGCCAATAAATTAACTTTAATTTACTAGATGCATACACATCCCTAATAAATAGCTTTGCGAGGATTTTTATTCAATTGTAAATTATTTCTCTTCTAAAACCTTTTTTAGTTCTACCAAGATTAAATCGTTCTTTGTTAGTGATTTTTCTTTATCTTTTGTGTTAATTGTATCAGTGATAAATTCTGCTGTTGATTCGTTTAATTCAATATCTTTCAACACATCTTTTGAAACTTCATCTGATGGCTTTCCTGAATCATCAGTACCCCATAGATATTGCGTAGCTGTTCCACCTTCTTCATTAATTTTTCTAACTATTGTTCTGAAATTAATTTTTTTAATTTCTTCTTTGGAAAGTTCTAATTTTTTTAAATCGTCCATAGAATTACTCAAACCAGCTATATCTCCTTTATATGAATTGGTTATTTCGTAAGCTCTTATTCTTTGTCCTATATTTAATTTAAATTTTTTCATATTTTATATTTTGTTAATTATAATTATTTTTTCTTTTTAGAAACTTTTGCTTTTTCTTTTACAGGTTTTACTTTTGGAATAACAAACTGATATAATTCCTCAAATGAATTAAAGTCATTTACTTGTGTTTGTTTACCTTCTTGTTTTATCGATAATGTTATTTGCATAATATTTTATTTAATTAATTATAATTGTTTTTTAAGCATAATGTTTCTGTCATAATTAAGATTCTTTGACCATAATTGAAGATAACGCTCAACATTAATTTCGTAGTTATCTATAATTGGTCTAGTACTTCTTAAATCTTCGTTGTGCTGTGTCCAATGTGATGGATCTGCGTTTGAAAAATCTTTTGGAACACTTAATGTTAATCTATTTCTTCTTGGGAAGTTTTCTTTTAATGTAAAACCATCAGCAGGATCAAAGTATTGTATAAACAACGCTTGTACGCTAGATGATAAAGATGCAGGAACAACAGTAAGAACACTTTCGTCTGTTTCTTCTTTAACCGGAGTTTCAACTTCTTTGTTTTTTTCTTCTAATGCTTTTAAAACTAAATCAAATTTGCTATTCATCTCAGCTTGAGATTCGTTAAATTGTTTCTCTAAACTTTTTATTGTAGTTGTCATATAATTAATATATAAACTAGTTTAATAATAAAGTCAAACAGTTATCCACAAGCTAGTTTTTAAATTTCTTTAAAATTTCTTGTGTTTCTTCTTCTGTTAATCCTTTCCTAACAACCTTGTCATGTCCAATCTCTAATTCATTGTAAATGCTTTCAGGTATTAGATCCCTTGTGATAAAAGCGATTGTGTCACCTTTCTTCAAGTCTTTGTTTGCTTTTACTTTAACAAGTCTTTCAATTCCTTTTACCTTTTCCTTTGGACCAACTTTAACTAAGCCGTCCTGTTCTTTCTCAGTAGCAAACATAAATAATAGAATGAATAAGTCATCTTTATTTATAACTGTCTTTGATTTATCTTTTAAGTTGTTAATTCTAACCTTTTTACAAGGTGTTACTGCTTTACTCCAATTGACTTCAAAAGTTAAGTTTTTGTTTATTTTTATTTTGTCGTATTTAGTTATCATAATTTACTTTTAATATCTATTAAAGCATCTGTCTTACCTTTTATTTTACCATACATTGCACCACTTAGATCAGAAGCAAAATAGTCTAAGTATTTAGCAACTTTGTTTCTGTCTTTTACATTTCGTTTTATAAAAGCATACTGATTTCTATAAGCTTCTAATTCTTGTGAATATCTAAAGTCTTCATTTTTGAAATATTCTTTCCACCATTCTTTCCAACCCATTTCATTTTGTTGTTTTACGTGTGTACTTTCATGCTCAAACAAATCGGCAGAAAGCTTGCCTTTGTCCACATATATTGTATCGTTAACAGTAAAAATTATACCTTTAAAAAAGTCAACTCCAAACATTTCAACTGCTTTAAGATAAACCTCTGCAGGAGGCATATCACTAGTTATTTTTATATCAATTTCTTTTTTAGTTATCATAAGATGATGTTGCAATATCTTCTAAGTTTTTAAGAATAATCTTTATATGCTTCTTTGCTCCCTCTGATTCAGCAGCAGACCACAATGTTTCAAACTCACTATTCCTCTTAATTGTTACTTCGTCAAAGGTATTCTTTATGTAATATAAAATATAATCTTCAACAGCTTTCCAATTGTTGTTAGCTATAATATACTTTATTTGTGATTTTGTTGCGTTTGTGATCATAGTTTATTTTAATCCTCCTTTAATTCCACCTTTCAAACCTCCCTTAATGCTTGACATTAAGTTACCTATTCCTTTTGAAGCGTCTTTAATGATGTTAGATGGTTGATTGCTTTGTAATTGCCCTTCTTGTCCTTGTTGGTTAGCTTGTTGCTGTTCAGGATTAACAAATAACTGTTGTCCTGATCCTGTTTTCTTAGTATCTGCTACTTTTAAAGTATTAACAATGTTTTCTGGTATCCAGTCCTCTGGTTTCTCTTCGTTGGCTTCTAATACTTGAACTAGTGGTTTGTAGAAAGCTAAAGCAACTGGAACATTACCCTCTTGAACTAAAGCAACTATCTTCTCAACTACTGGCATTATAATATTAAACAACTCCATCTTACTTTGTTTTTCTAGTTCAGGGAAAGGAGAAAGCAAAGACTTTGGTTCAATTTTAACAATTCCGTCCCATTTTACTTGACTTGTATCAATATCAATACCTAATTTAAAGAATCTATTTTCTTTTGTCTCCATTAGCTCTCCATCTCTGTTCTCTAACTGTAATTCTAGGACTGGTAAGAAGTCTGCACTTAATTTACCATTCTTTGTACTCATAGTTTCTGATGCTTCAAGTCCATTTTCTTGTTCGTATTCTACCAATTCAACAGGAGAAGCAAATTCTTTTACTTCCGGGATAGAATAGATCTGATTCATCCATGAAAGAGTTAATTGTGCATCTCTTGACATAGCATTTGCTATGTTCTCTAAAGGAATGTTTAATCGTTTTAATGCTGAATCTTTAGCTTGTAATACCTCTCCTAAAGTCTTACCAGTTACTTGCCCTTGTAATGTTGGTGTAATACCTGTATTCTCGTCCATTCTATCTAATTGAAACTGAATAGCTGCTGCATTATCACTTCTAGCAATCTGTATTTGTTGAACATTTGTACCTGGCATTTTTTTGTGAATAACATTCGGTTTTATTTTAAATACATTGTCTCCATTAGCCATATTGCTATCAACAAACAGCATTGTATAGATTGACATAGTCAATTGATCAATATCCATATTCTCTAATCTGTCGTACATTACTTTGTTTTGTCTTAGTATTTCAAACAAACCTATTCCATAAGGAGTACGAATATCTCGCATATTCCAATATGTCCAAAATAAAGATAAGTTCTTGTCATCATTAGGTAATGGCGAGATAAACAATGGTAAGTTTTGTTTTGGAATCCAAATACAATATAAATCTTTAATACCTGTGCACTCATAGAAGCCAACTGTAACAACATCAGTTCTTTCATCAGTCTGTTGGTTTGGTCTTCCTTTGTCTGAATCAGCTTCATTGTATAAACGACCTGTTGCTTTTACGAACTCTGCATTTTTATATTGAAAGAATTGCCCACCCTCTCTAAAGTCATCAATAGTATAATCCTTTTCAAAATACCAATCTTTTGTACTCCATGGATCTGTTAGATTAGTCATATCATCAATCCAAGTTCTATAAGGATCTAGTGTTTCCCTATAAACATCATTGAATTGTGTAATATCAGTTTCTTTATATTTGTTCTTATCAGGGGAATCAACATCTAATTCGTCTAGTATTTGAACTTTAAACCTTTCTTGTCTTGGATAAGTACGTCCAACTGACCAGCCATACTTAGCTAGATTGAAAATGAACATACTCCATTGATCTTTTGCATTAGATATAGCCCAGTTTCTCTTCCACAAAGACTTTGCAAGTGAAGTTGTCTTTTTAAACTTAGGTGATGTAGCTTTAAAGAATGCTTCAGGGTTCTGGTTTATAATTACTGACAAAGCAGTTTGTATCTTTACAAACAATGTAGGTTCTGATAAGTCTGATCTCCAAGCCTCATCATCGGCACCTGAACCAAAGGGAACTATTCTTGAGCCTCTTAATCCTTTAATTTCATCTTGAACTAGCATTATGTTACCTGATTTACCAGCTTTTTCACTTAAATTAGTTGGTTGGTATTCATCATCAGCACTACGCATTATTTGTTCAAAGTCTATGTTACCAATAATACTTTGTTTAGTTTGCTTTAAAATACCCAATCTATCTACAAGGTACTTTTGTACTTTTGTTTCTTCGTCTGTTAGAGACTTAGAAGGGACAGAAATATTATCTTGATCTTTTAATTTATCTTTAACTGTATTTGTCATATCATAATGTTGCGAGTGTTAAATAATAATTTTAATTAAATATATGTTGAAAATCTTGATTGCTCTTATTCCCATGAATCTTTTCCAGTCTAGCCTTTACATATTCTAATGATGTTTGTGCTTGATCAACTGGCTTTTCAAATTCAACTGGTACATTCTTTCTTATGAAATAAGCAATTGCTGTTGCAATAATCTCATCATCATGTTTCTTGTGCATAGCTTCTGGTTTACCTACCTTGTTTCTGATGAAAGTCATACATTCATATAGGAAATCTCTGTTTGTCCAAATGTCCTCATAGTTGTTTATCATGTTCTTTAATTCTGTCAAAATGACATCTCTTGTTTGCATTGTTGTCTTAAAACCAATCCTAGGACTTACTTTATTTGCAATGCTATCAAATTCTTCTCTAAAATACAAGTTAGGATAACCTAGCTTAAACAATTCGGTATTAACCCACAGTCCATCTTTATTCGCTTCTATACCTAAATAAGCCTTGTTGTACCATAAACCTAACGAATTAGCTACTTTAGCCAACTCATCAGGGGGAATATGACTTTTATACTTTGCATCTACTTTTAATGTCTTATTATTTAATACTACTAATACTTGGTAGTCTCCACCCTGTAAACCCTCTGCTGTGTCCCCACCTATCGTATACGAGCTGTAAGGCTCTGGTTCTTTCCATACCATTAAATGACCATCTTCTTTCATTACAAGCTTGATTTCGTTATTAACTCTTTCAATCTCTCCAATATACTTTGGTCTTTCTGATAAAGCTATATATTTCTTAATTCTTTCTTGATCAAAGTAATTTGAACCTGAGAAAACAAAAGCTTCTTCCGGTGTTATAGGATATTCTTGATGTAACATATCCCAGTCTTTTTTTAAAGCAATCCATTTAGTATAATAATATGTTATTTCAATATCTGAAAACTTATATTGTTCTTGTAACTTTCTGAATACAATGGAGTTGTCCATCTCATGAGTAGGAAAAGGGTGTTCTATTTTGTTTAATTCTTTTTCGTCCCATGTCCAGTTATAGAAATGTGCTTTTATTTGTGATTCATGCTTTATAACCGGATTAGTCCAAGAATCCCAAAACATATCTGAAAAGTTTCCACCCATTCCCTCTGCTGTACTCTCAATATCAAACCTACTACCAGTATGTAATGTTGGTATAGTACCAGCCAATACATCTCTTTTAGGAAACAAAGCACATAGTTTAGCATATTCTGATATATGAACCCTGTTATAAGTACCTGAACGGCCAGAGTTAGCAACAGTAATTGACGAAAACAGATCTCCACCTAAATCAAACTTTAACTTCATAGCACTATCTTTCTCAATTCTCCACATTGGTTTTAATTCTTTGTCGAAGTGCTTCCAAGCATAATCAATCTTTTTATTGAATATATCAGTTGCATCGTCCTTTGTATGAGCAATGAACAAGCCTTCAAAGTTCTTATTGAACAAAACATCGTCTAGCATATCAATTGCTTCAAATGTAGTGAATCCTAATTGCCTAGACTTTAATATTATATTTCTACTAGCTTTGTGATCATTGAAATGCTTTTGTGCTTTGTTTGGTTTAAATACTACTTGTTGCTTATTAGTATCAACGATCTTATACAGATGAGACATTCGCCACTCTTTATCAGTTATTAGTTTTTTTATTTGATCTTCTTGCATATTTTTGTTGCCTCACAAGGATTTGAACCTCGACAAACAGGCTCAAAACCTGCCGTCCTACCAAAAGTATATTAAACTATCTTTTTAAATCTCTTACAGAGGATTGTGTGGCTTTAAATCTATTCAAAATATCAATATCACACTGATAACTACTTATTTTAAACTTAAAGTGTTTTATTACTTCTTCAAAAGAAGATACTTCAATTTCTTTTAAAGCAATATCAAAGTCTTCATATAAAGGTTTAACATTGCATAACTTATAACCTTTACTTGTATCTACATCAATCGTAAAGGTTGCTTCTAATTGATCCCACTTTTTACCATTTGAACCTTGAAAATATGGATATACAGTTTTACCATCAAATTTAGTAATTAACTCACCTGTTAAAGTATCTTTAACTTCAACTTTTAAAGAATTACTAACATATTCACAATTGTTTTTTTCCAAAGGAATTAGAAATGCTCTGAATAGACTAAATATACGATATTCTGTTTTTTCATCAAAAACCCATCTAATATTATAGTATGGTACTTTCATAAATATTTCTTTTGTTTCATTCATATTATTTTCTACAAAATAAATATTCTTTTAAAGAATCTATTTTATCTAAATTATTACTAATTAAAGCTTCTAAGTCCTTTTTGTAAAAAGAAATGTTGTTATTGTCTTTAAAGTTATCTGTTTTAACACTAATGCTCATAATTGTTTTACAGATACCATCTTCCGGATATTCAAGTTGAAGAGCCATGCTACCCTTTCTATAAGACCTATTAAGACTTTTTAATGTCTCTTCATGGTTACTAACATAATCATCAACAAGTTCTTTTATATCTTTTGAATCTATAAATTTGCTTTTTAATTAAAACTAATGTATATTTCTATTTAACCGAAATTACAATTGAAATTTATAAAGGTGTCGCCAGCTAGCACCCCTATCGTCCACTAAGTGGAATAAAGGATAAATCAAAACTATGTTTATAATATAAAATTGTAATACTCAGATAATTAAATAATATTTCTTCAAACATACTGTTGTTTACTTTCACTACTCTTCTCTATACTTATCTATTAAACTAGCAATGTTAATTTGTACATTTGCTTGATTGTCATTTGATAACAAACCTTTTATTTTAAAAGCAAGTTCTAATTCAGCTTTTCTGTTTTGTGGTTTCTTTTCAATGTCATCACTTAAAGCAGTCAATAATTTATGATTTGGTAGATACTCCTCACTTAGCATTTTAAAACCTTTACTTTCTGTTAAAGTTTTTGGTGTTTTTGCTGTATTTTTTGAATATCCAACCTCTCTCATTGATTTACTAACATTTCCATAGTTTTCAATGGTTTTTTCAAAGGCTTTTCTTTGTCTTATTGTTGGTTTTATTTTATTACTTTTTGTTGTTTTCATATTAAATTTGTAAATTTTTCCCAATCTTCTAAATACTTTTTACCCATTTCTTTCATTATTCTTCTTGTGCGTTTTATGTACAAATGTTTATCTATTTCCATAGCTATAATAGCTACTACAAAAAATATCCCCATACCAATAAATATAAAACTAAATATATATGAAATCATAATTTATTATTTTAAATTAAATGCTTTCACCATTAATCTGTTATATTCTTTGCCTAATCTATCATATTTAACTTTTTTCTGTTTATTTTCTTTTTCTATTTCATGGGTTGACTTATCACTTGTAAAAGAAACACCGGGAATAAAAAACCTTTTTGTGTATAAAATATCTGTTGCTTTGTCATATAGTTTTTTTGTATTCATAATTATTTTTCTTAAATTAATTAATAACTAAAGGTGGAGTACCCAGATTATACTTTTCATATAATCGCTTTGTCACAGTAACTAAAGGTGATCAACCTCCAATGCTTACTCCTCCTTGTACAATAATATATCAAATCTATTTTCTTTTTTAAATTCTTTAAACTTCTTTTTATCTTGATAATCTTTAACAAAGTTTTGTTTAAAACCCCATTTATCATCATAAATAAACTTACCTCTTCTCCTGTGCTTTCTAACTTTATTTTTATGTTTTGTCATACTTAACAATAGGGATATACCCCAATGCAACCTGCACCATGATGAGTCGTTAGCACACCACTTTAAACAAACTTAACAAGGCAAGGGATGGTTTGGAAAAGGTATTACTAGTATAAATCCAAACACGAGAGTAAATACTTTATAATTAACAGCTACTCGCTTCCTGCTTGCATCTCTCTTCCACTTGGATCGTTGATGCTGTGCTTAAGCCTTTACTAAAGCGAACACAATGCCCTTACCTTGTTAAACTTACTTAAATAAATAAAGCTAATACTAAAAAAAATGTAAGTATTATAATACTAATTAAATAAAAATAACTAGCTTCATCTTTTACTTTTCATAGTCATAAGTCTTTTCAAATATATCCTTTTTACAAGGATAAACTTCATTATCAACTCCCTTAATAATAACATCTTTTTTTGTTGCTTGGTGCAAACCCTCTAAGGTAGTTATCCATAAAGTAATCTCCCCATCTGTCGTTTCCATACAAGAAGATTCTATTGGTCTTTCTTCATTTGACCATTCCATAATCTTATCCAAGTATTTCTTTTCACAAGGATAATATTCAATTTTTACTGGTTTTTTTCTTGCAAACATATTATTTAAACTTATAAGTTATTGTATTAATATTCACTTTTCAAAAAACTAAAATTCACAAACCCGTTGCAGATTTGTGAATTTCAACTTGCAACGGTTAACTACTATTTTTATTACTTTTATAATAACATTTTGTAATAAAAATGCAAGAAAATAATGTTAATAACAAGACCAAGGAATAATTGGTTTATTATCTTTATTTTTAGATTTATAAAAGTCCAGAATATTTAAATCAAACTTTTTAAATAACTTACTCTTTTTGTTTGGAATATACTCACCGGTTTTGATTTTTTCTAATAAAGAAACATCATTTAATCTGTTAAATTCTCCTATTGCTTTTGATTCTCTTTTTTCTTCCGAGTTTGAACGGAAATGTTTGTTTAAATATGACATAATTGTTTAGTTAATTAATTTATAAAGCTTTCCTAAGATTGTTAAAATTGTAGCCTTTGATAATAGGTAAGTGTTTTATGTAATAACTCAACCCATAGGTCAAAGACTTTTAAACAAATTGTATTTAGTTTTCTGAATGCAATAGATTATATATGCGACATATCACTTTTACTTATCCTGTACTCCCTGTGGGGACGATAGGGGTGCTTGAGTTGCCTCGACACCTTGCATAACTTCACTATTGGGTGCGGTATACTTTCCTTGAGTTGTTGACCATTATGGTGGACGCCATTGTTGTACTGTTATTGTTAGAGCAGTGCAATACATACGCCTCACTGCTATAAAAGACAAAAACCCATTTTCAACAAACGGGGGGTTTTTGTCATTTATAAATATTCATTTTCATAAATACTTAATAAATAAATATATATTTCTGTTTGTTGATATATAAATAATATACCAATCAAAACAAAAGTCAAGACTTATCCACACCCCTAGTTTTTAACTACTTGACTTTATTGTTAAATATAATAAGATAGTAATATAAATTAACTGCTCTTTACATTGATAAGTCCTTTTAAAAGACCGGCCAAAGTGAGAACTAATGAAAGCTTTATAAGTTAAATAATTATTATGAATAAACAAAAAAGACAAGAATATTATTTAGATAAAGAATTAACAAAAGAAGAAATTGAAAATAGTGAAACATATTTAAAAGAAAAAAATAAAAAACAATATCTTTTAGAAAAGCAAGCAAAAGAAAAAAACAAAGAATTAAAAAACAAAATCATAAAAGAATTAAAAGAAATACAAAAAACAAGCGGTGGAAAGTTTATAAAAACAATGATTACAATAGATGGAAGAGGGTTTTTTACAACTTACAAAAATATGGGGAATGAAGTCAGATTCTTTACAAATAAAAATGATTTTGAAAAAACTAAAAAGTATTTTATACAAGCGTTAAAAGAATTAATAGACTAAAAATATGAAAGAATATTTATTAATGGCATTACAAATAACAATTTTAACAGTAGTGCCGTATATTATAAGTGTAATTATATTAAGCATATGAAAATAATTAGAAAGATAATTCAATTTTTTAAAACTAAAAGAGCAAATAACAGATACAACAAAGAAGCAAATAACATTCGTGAGATGTTAGAAGACGGAGATTTTACATTAACAGATTATGGGGAATGAAGTCAGATTCTTTACAAATAAAACTATGTTTGAAAAAATTAAAAAAAGATATGCGTTAAATAATTCATATTTTAAAAATAAAAGACCACAAGATCCACAAGATCCATTTGAAGTATTTGGTTATGTAAAACAACATAATGAGTTACCATATAATTTAGATTTAACTGATAACTGGCTTTATGAATGTTTTACAGAATATCAAAAAAGAAATACTGAATATAAGTTTAACGAACAATTCTTTACTCCACCAAAAACATCAAAAAGAATGAGAGATCTTTTAGAGGAATATATGTCAGATGATTATTTAAATGATGTTTATTTATTTGATATGTGTTGTGGATATGGACAGCTGTCAGTAAATTATCCTAATAACAAATTAATATCACACGGAATTGATGTTGACGAAAAGCTTTGCAAGTTATACGAAAAATTTACAGGAAGCCAATCAACTTGTATAGATTTTAAAGACTACAACAAAAAAGAAAGAAATATTATTGCAAATCCGCCATATTCAGTAAATAAACTAACTGCATTTTTAGAAAAATTATATGAAATTCTTGAAGACGATGGTATTGCTGTGATTTTAATTCCAAAAGGATTTTTTGAAAAAGAAAAACCAAAAGCTACAAAAGAAATAATTAATAAATTCAAAGTTTTATATAGAGAGGATATGGAAGAAAGTTTTGCAAGGACAAATACAAATGCAGAAATATGTGTAATAAAAAAAGATTTATAATTTTAATTTTAAATAAAAACTATGAAAGAAATAAAAACAAAAGTAGATCCAACCGGATTTAATTCAAATGAAAACGAACAACTAACATATTCATTTGTAGTAACAGGTAAAGACGGAGAAATGGTTTTATCTTATGAAAAAGAAACATTAAAAGAATTAGAACTTTTTATTAGCGACTTTGGAAATAAGTTTTTAGAAAGAGCTGTTGATAAAGATGACGAAAGAGCAGAAGAAGTTATAAAGAATCGTGTAATAATAGATTTGTTTTCTACCGGAAGAAAAGACGAATCTGGTAATCCTATCATATTGGGATCTAAAACAGCTTGGGAAGAATACGAAAACTGGATTTATGCACCAGAAGAAGACTGTGCAAATGATATTAACCAACATGAACAAGATTTATAATTAACAATTAAACCTATGGAAATAACACAATATTTAATAATAGTTTCATTATTGGTCGTTATAATGATGATGAGTTTAACAGTAATTTTATTACAAATATAATATGAAAAAAAAAATAAACAAAACTTATAGTTTAGACACAATAACAGTTGAAAACATTAAAAAGATTTCAGAGAAAAGAGATATAACACAGTCACAACTAATTAATGATAGTATCGGTTTTCACGAATACTTAAAAATAGCACTTAATACAGTAAGCAAAGCTTTAAATTCTGTAGAAACAGAAGAAAAGAATTTAACTTTATTAGACTTGCAGACATCTTTGTGTTGGTTTCTAGGAGAAAAGCCAATTGAAAGAAATTTTTAATTATTATAAATAAAACTTTAATTATTATAAATATGAAAATATATAAAAACCAAGAAGAAGTTGAAAAAGATGTTGTAAATGGTACTTTAAAAATGTGTGGTGATATC
>Ga0222697_1000240_pt1 | contig 26290 bp, 27 predicted proteins | sample AntAcemetage1402_FD_179835 | JGI IMG/M metagenome (GOLD analysis project Ga0222697, IMG submission 179835) | Saline water microbial communities from Ace Lake, Antarctica - #1402 | ecosystem: Environmental > Aquatic > Non-marine Saline and Alkaline > Saline | place: Antarctica: Ace Lake... | reverse complement strand
CCAACCCCATCATCGTTACTTCCTCTGCAATCAAGTAAGGTTCTAATAGTCGTAAAATTCGTAGGATTACATCTAATCCTCACACTATAAGTACCATTCAATCCGAGGTTGTAATTTGCTTTTGAGGAAGTTCCGTTGAATGTTCCTTTGCCTTCTGAAAAATCAATGTCAGTCGGAGTTCCCTGTTTTCTAACAGATTGCTCATCTATGAACCGTTCCTGAAATATTAAGGAATTATATGGAGACCGTGCTTCTTTGCTCATATTTTTATTATTATTACGCACATACTACGGTTGCGTTGCTCAAAGGTATGTATCTTATATTTATTTTTAAGTCTACATCTGTATCTGCATCTCCTGTATAACAGAATCTTATTGTTGTTGTACCATCTACAGTATAAGGAATAATTTTAAATGGAGAAAATATGTCAGCCAAACCACCATCTAATATTTTGACCGCAGTTGGATTTGTAAATGTTGCCGCTGAGGTAACTGCTGCTGTTTTTGATATTTCAGCTCTCTTAACTATACCACTACAATCAACTCCAGTTTCAAGAGTTATATTAGCGTGTCCAGCATTTGAATCTAATACATCAAAATATACTGTACTGAAAGTTGTACTATTAGTTGCTTCCGCACACCTAGCCCATATTTCTTCTACATTGACTGCTCCTTGCACTGTAAAGACACCTGTCTTTGTTGCTCCGTTACCTGTGCAAGTTATTTCACACTCTGCATGCTTTTCTCCTGCATGTAAAAGTGCGTGGTCTTCCCCATCATTCAGCATATCATTATGTGGCTGAAAGGAACGATTTAATACGTCTTTGTTTTTGAATCCAGTCATTTTAATTTTGGTTAAAGGTTGCTTTATAATCTCCCCAACTTGGTTCTTCGTCTGGGTTACCATCACTCCAAATCCTTACGTCTGTAACGATTGTTGGTATATCAAGTATCTCACTAGACATACTTTCTTTTAATGCTTTCTCAGTTGTTACTTCGTAATAAGTAGCAGGAACTTCCTCGTCTACTATTTCTCCTTCGTCATCATGTGTTGCTGGAACGCGAGCAGTAAGTTCAAACGAACCACTCATCTTGCTTACCATCTCTCCCTCTAGTTTGTTTATTTCTTTTGCTACTTGTGATGAATACTCTGTTGGAATATCATTCTCTAGAAAAAGAGTATTAATATCATGAGTTTTCAATAACTCATATATTTCCTGAGCTGTTTCTGCGCTCAATGTTGGTAATGTATTTACCTCGGTAACGATTTTAAATAGAGACATGTTATCTTTTTGTAATATAAATTTCTACTACCCCTTCTGTAGCTCCTACTGTAGTAGCTGTAGATTGGAGTTGTACAAATGGTATCCCATCTGCTTCAAACTCGTAATATATATTTATATTAGAATCTCCTAAGGTCTTAATATAATCAGCTGTAGTTTCAAGTACAAACTCTTCTCCACCAGCATTTGTATGCTTAGACAGAGCCTTAATTGTATTTGTTTCAGAGTCGTTTACTGTGAATTTCACAAAGATTCCAAGAGTTTTATATCCTCTCATATCAATCTCTGCTCCTTGGTCTTTATAAACAGTAGTAGTTGCCACAATATCTGAAGCTGTTACTAATAGTTCTGCGTCAGTATAATGTGCGTATTCCGGATTCCCAACACTTACTTTATTCTGGTCAGTGCTTGAATCATATCCTTTAATCTGAAGATTTACTCCTATATCATAAGTATCTCCAGAGGCGAAAGGTGTTCCTCCTCCGTCTACGGTGATAACATTTGAGCTAATCGTAAGAGTAACTCCATTCTGTCCGTTAACTAATCTCTTTGCTAAAGTACCACCAGTCGGTGTATATGTAATAAACGCTAACTGATTACTTGCAATTGTTGCAGGTGTATCAGATAAAGTTATTGTTGTTGAACTTGTATAAGCAGCTGCAAAATCCTTTCTTCCACTTGAGTGTGTATAAGGAGGTGTTGCTACTGTTGCTTCTAATCCGTCTACTGCTTCTCCAATATATCTAAGTTGTCCGTGGACGTTTCCGTCAACGTCACTTGCTGCACCGACTGCTCCAAATTGAGTATCGTCTGTTGCTATTGTGGAAGGTAAAGAACCAGCCATTACACCAGTTCCTTGTGCAGGAATTGTTGATGTTGCCCCATCTGCTGCTACAAGGTGTGCATACGGTACCCCTTCAGCGGAAGCCTTATTAGGAACCTTATCCCCTGCTGTTCCTCCGTCTGTCGTAAGAGCACCAATAGCTTCAAACTCAGAACCTGTCCCCAATGGTGGTTCTGCGAAAGCTGCATTTTTAGCACTAATAGCTACTCCTCCTATTTTTGTTAAATCTACTATATTTGGAAGAACTCCTCCACCACCAGTTGTTTGTGTGGAAACCTTATAGGCTGCTGTATCTGCTGTTCCTGTGGTGTCTTTTATTCCGTAAACTATACCGTTTCTGTGATCGACACAGTATTCACCATTCGCATATCCTGCAGTAACAGCCGTAGCGATTTGCTCAAGAGTCGCGTTCTCTGGTGCTTCTGCCAAGTTTGCTCTAAACGGCTTAATGTCTGTTAAAATTGTTCCCGTGGTAAATTCAAGAGAAGTGTCTGCGTTGTTCCCTATCATAGCACCCAGAACATCTAAGATTCCTGTAAATGCTAGTACTCCAATAACCATCGTACCAGCCGCTTCTCCAGCATCGATAGTGGCTACATTTGTGTCCCAGTAATAGAATTGGAGAGTTTCTCCTGTAATTGGCTGCAAATAAGCAGTATCAGCAACTATATCTACTGGAACTCCAAATCTGTTCGTGATATATTGCTGTCCGGTTTTGTCTGAGAGTATTGACATCTCATTTTTGTTAAGTAATTGACTTTCGTCACCCCATTACTTTCCGAGGTCGTCTGTCTATATAAGTATAACAGAATATTTCAAGAAAAACAAAAAAGGATAGAGGCGTCCCCCTATCCTAATTATAAATACTTAATTAGTATTATGCACTAACAATACCAATACCACCAGTTCCATTAGCTTTTGGTTCGATTGCTGCACTAATGATCGATACATCTGCTTCTCCAAATCGAGTAGTTGTGAAAGCGTTACATTGACTATCAAAGTAAAGGAACCCACTTGTTATTATAGAAGTAACAGCCTCTGCCATTGCTCCTGCTGCCGTTGCTCCATTACCTTTGTTTGCGGAGATAAGTTTACAATTTTCAAACATAATCCAACCAATAACTCCATCTGCCTCTGGAGCATCAATACATGATGCTGTGGTTTGAGTGTTGTAAGAAATCATCTTACAATTAACAAAGTATGAATATCGTGCTGGGTTCATGATCAAAAGAGGTGCCACATTACCAGCAGTAGCTAGTACTGTTGAGTTACCAATTTGGCAATCTTCATAATGACAAGTGTCTCCTGCAAATTTTACAGAAGATCGTGATGCCGTAGATAAAAGACTGTTCATGTGGAAACTACAATTCTTACAGAAAGTTCCTTCTCCCGTGTCGTGAAACGCAGTGTTTTGTGCTGCATTTGTACCGTTTTGAATAAACTTAATATTGTGATAAGTATTTCGTGTACCAGTATTAGTGATAACAGCAACACTTGCTGCTACAGAAGTAGCCGGTGTTGAGATTTTAGTTCCTTGAGAATTCAATCGTCCACCACCATCAAGTCCAAAGAAGTGGACTCGACTTTTGCTAACAGTAATCATAGCTTGGCTATGAGAAGAGTTAGCGTCTAGTAAGATAACATCGTTGTTATTACTCTCACATGCTGCATACGCATTAGCAAGACTTGTAAAGAAACGTGTGTTTCCATCAGGGTCTGCTGGAAAGAGATCCTGCATGTGCTGATAGTTTTTCTCATCAGAATTAGCTGAGTTCATGACAACATAAATGTTACCAAGAACACCAACTTGAGATGAGAGATTGGCAAGTATTGCTTGCCCGTAACCTGAGTTTTGATTTAGTAATACCATTTTAAAGGTTTTTTAATAAATAGTTTTTTCCTCCAACCAACCATACTTATTTATTTTAAAGCGTCGTATTCCGCTTTTGTACACGTATATGTACAACCGTCCAAGGTTTTATACTGACATCTTTCATCAGTAATAAGAAGCCCTGAGTTAAGTATAGGCATCCCGAAATGATATTTGCCTACAAGAAATTTTGAGACTTTCTTTGGAGCGGCTTTAGCCACCTCCTTTTTAGGGGAGATAGCTTTTTTCGTAGCCGATTTTTCTTTTGTCATAAGTTGTAATTATGCGCTCTATTAGGCGTCTCCGTTACCTTTTGAGAAGCCGATCCAACAACCATTTACGATAACAATACCATAAGAGGTACGTCCTTTGAATGTCCAGTCCTCAGTAGAGAACTCTTCTGCGTTTGATCCTGCAGAAGGTGCCTCAAGTGTTGGTTCTTGTTCTACTGAAAGAGTTGCAGTAGACATAGTAGAAGAAGCAATCCCCCAGTATTTTGCCTTCGTTGAATCGACTGCTCCGCTTGCGTCTGTAGCGACACGTGGAAGTGATACGATTTTGTATTTAGCTTTATATACATTAGGCACTCCTTCGTTCGGTGCTGAAATATCAGCAGTAGCTTGCATAAGCTGTCGAGCAGTGTTGTTTGTATTTGGGTCATCTGTTAAGAACAAAAGATCGAAATTCATTGCCATCTTCTCTCCGAACTGATTAATAGTGTTCTCAACTTTCATTTTCTCCATATTCTCCAAAGCTCCAGTTGAAAGCTGTGGGTTGTTGGCTAAAATGTTTCGGTAAGTAGTAGCTGATCCACGTACTTCGTGCGCTGAATAAGCAAGAGCGTATCCATCACCAGTAGTTGTAGCTACAGTTCGTCCATCTTTGTCTGTATATGATGTTGCCGTAGCAAATGTGATTCGGTGAGATAGATCGAGATCCATTCGGTTTGTCTGCATTTTTGCTACATTCGTTACACGATTTACTACGTCTTCGTATTTGTTACGGTGACGCATCTCCCACGTAATAGGGATGTCGTTACCGAATCGAGTCAGTTTTAGAGTTTTCGTATAACCTAGCTGCACCAACGCTTGCTCTGCGTCGTCTCCTTCGTCTTTCACGCTACCGTACTCCTGAAGATCAATTTCGTTAAAATCACGAGTATCTCCGCTGTTTGCAGGGAAAGTCGTTGTTTTGAATAGTCCTGATCCTCGTGCAGATGATTTGACACTTTCAAGTGCCGTTACCCAGATAAAGTCTGCTAACCTTGTAAAATCTGAGAGTGTCATTGTGTTTAATTGTGTTGCCATTTTGTTAAATGTTTAAAAAATAATAGCTTTCAGATTTATCAAGCTGTTAAAGTATTAGGAAGTGAGAATACGCATTTTCCACGAGTAGAACTAATGTATCCCGTAATACGTGCTCCGAGACCCAATGTGTCTACGTCAAGATCAATAGATGTTGACCCGATTTTTACTGTTTTCCATACGTCTGTTGCAGCGAAAGTTCCCTCACCTACTGTGAAGAAGCATTCTGCTGTGTCTCGACTAATTGGAACTAATACAGCTTTAAGTTTTCCTGCTGTTGCGTAGTCGTCATCAGCCGCCGTAATCGGCTCAGCCAATATCCCTACGAAGTCGTTCCCTGTTGCGTTTTCTGTACCCGCAAGATCAAGATACCCCGTAACGTCGTTAGAGGAAATCTCAATACCAACCGCAGCACCTTCTACTATAACCGTAGAAGCTGTAATTGGTAGAAGCATTTGTTTCCACTCACGTACAATACATGGGTTAAAATTTGTTGTTACATTTGCCATTTTATAAATATGTTAAATTATAGAAGTCCAGCCCCCTGTAAACAGAGGACTGCTAATTTTTCAATATCTGATAACGACTTCTATCCAAACAACGTTTCCTTAATTTGATGGATGGATCTTTTCGTTTTGTGGTTTCCGTATGTACCACGATCATGTCTTTCAGTCGCGTGGTTTACGCTAGATGCCACAAGATCAAATATATGATCTATGTCATCGATTCTCACATTGTGACGATAAAATGTCAATATTACTTCTTGGACAGTAGATTCAACTCGATCCTTCCGTAACTCAGTAAGATCTTCGTTTGCTTCTTTTGTCTTGAGTTTTTCAAGAATGTCCTTGTTGTAGATTGCAATTTCAACTTCACCAACATCATCTATCTCTAACGCTTTCAATGTTACTTCTACGAAATCTCCGTCAAGAGGGGTTTCGCTTACGATTTGTTGTTTCCCGATGTACATTATGAAATTAGTTAACGAATGGAGCGAGAAGTGATTTCTCTTCTCCGTCTAATTCGAAGAAGAATTCTTTTGGTTGACCACTTCGAGCGTAGACTGTTTTGTCCATATCAACCGTAACGGCGACTTTCTCTATATCTTTAGAGAAATCTTCCAGTTTGATTTCTATGAACATATCGTCTTCCAACTCTTCTATGGCCTTATCGTTTGCTGCGACTTTATCAGGGTCTTTCAGTAATCCTATTTTCTTTTTCAAGATTTCGAGTTGCTTAAAGTCTCCGTCTAAGTGTAACAATACAATTTGGTCTTCCTCTATTTCGCCACTTTTTTTCACACGGACATAGTCTTTTATAAGACTCCATCCGACAACGAGACGCGGTTCATCTTCTGCGGAAGCACGGTATGTCGAGACACGAATTGTCTGACCGAGTGATTCCCGTGGCATGTACTTGGCTAATTTAGCCTTAGGTACTATTTTCATTAGAAGCTCAATTTGTTTTTGTTGAGCGTCAAGGCTGGCTTGTAAATCTGCTGTCATGTTAATTATTTTTTAGAATCTAAAAACTTTTGCAATTTTGCCCCATCAAGACCCATGGATTTCCCAAGCTCTATAATGGAACTGTCTGCTACGCTCTTGCTGCCCGGCTGTTTTGGTTTCTGAGCCCCACCCAATGCTTTCGGCACTGGCTCGGGTTCTTTCGCCACTCCTGCCATAGGGACAACAATGCTTAACACTTCTGTCGCAGATAATACTTTACCACCACGAGATAATCCAGAAAATTCGCCTAGTAACTTTGAAAGTTTAGCGTTTTTTAGGAGTGCTTGTTTTGTGATGTCATTATCAGCAACATAATCGTTAATCGCCCTATCGAGCTCTTCCTGTGACCACTGGAATTTTCTTCCGTGGATCTCGGATTTTGGCTCTTCTTTTTTTTGAATATCAACTTTGAACGGAGGTTCAACGTCAGAATCTGTATGTGACCATTCTGGAAATTCTCTATCAACAATCTCTTGTTTTTCTTCTTCATTCGTTGCTTCAATCATTTCTTCGATTACGGCAGCAAAATGATGTCTGGATCTGAATCCAGCAAGTTTTGCAAGTTCATTAGCTTTCTTAGGCTTTGAATTGTTGATCTTCAAGAATACCCGCAAATCTGGGTTCTTCTCTTCTGAACCAAATATTGCGGCCATGTCGTCATATACATGTTTTGACTTAATAATTGGAACCTCGCCAGAACGATCTATATCTCCTTCACTAATGTCAGGAAATTTAGGTTTCTTCTGAAATGAAATAGGTTCCTCTTCTTCAAAAAATGTTTCTAAAGTCGGTTCGTCTCCCTTTGGAGGGTCGTCTTCTTTAGGGGTGTCGGAAGTATCATCTCCCTTCTCTGCGGGTTTCAGCTCCTCTTTCGTCTCCTGCTTAGGAGGGTCTGGGGGTGCGTCTTCCTTCGAGTCCGATTTCTCGGCAGCGGGAATACCAGAAAGTTCTGCAAGCAGTATCTCTGGTGATTTTTCTTCGCTACCTTCATTTGTTATCTCAGCAGACGCTGCACCCTTCTCTTTGGGTACTGGGTCCTGAGATAATCCACTCACGTGAGTGGCAGCATTATCGACCATGTTGTATGGAATTAAAAAGAACTAGCGAGGGTATTATGTGCTCTTTCCATATGAATATCAAGTTTTTCTTGGCTTTCTTCGGTTCTTTGCCTGCTCAGACCGCGTAGCCCACCTATGAAAAAAAGAAAGATAGGAAGAAATGATTTCTGTCCTTGCAATAGCGGGAAAAAATTTAAAAAATGCTGCCTAGATAATTAGAATAATCATTTCATACTGTTCTCTATCGCTTGGATAATTTTGTATGGGTCGTTGAAGTCGTCCTCAAGCATGTAATTAAGAGATCTGGCATCTAGGTCCTTATACTCTGAATCATTCGGATCAAGTATCTGATCCTTCTTCTGCATGCGCAAGGCGAACCTGAGCTTCTCTACGGTCTTTAAATAAGTCCGAGTATTCCTGAGTATCTTTCTCTTTTCTTCTTCGTCCATGTGTTCGATAAAGTATTCACTTGCTCCTCCTGAGAGAATATCTACACGGTCATCATATTTCTGTATATCGAATATATCGATAAATGATCCTAACTTTTTGGTAACGACATCAATAATCTTCATTTTGGTGGGACAGGTGCTTCTATTGGTGCAGCTCCGGGTGCTCCTCCGAACTGGGAGATGCCACCCTGCGGTCGTGACTGAGCTATGCTTTCCTCTGAGACTTCTGGCATAACGAGTCCTTTCATTTTAGCTATTTTGTCTCGAATAAACTTCCATCCAGCAGGATCAGCCTGTGGGTCGTGAAGCCCGAGAAGGTCTATCAACTGCCGTACTTCAACAGTACGAGAACGGTTAATCAAGGTAGATTTATCTATGATGACATCAAACTCGAATCCTTTAATTAACTCGGCTGCTGCTACGATATTTATTTCAGCGTCATCTATTCCAGAAGGAAATGCTTGTTCTGTTCCTTCGTCCCAGTATTTTGTGAAATTTATATTCACATCTTTTAGACCAAACCCCTTGTGGGCAATCATGAAAGTAAGGAATGTTTTATACAATGTTCGGAAATTGGACATATTCGCATCAGTAATCGCAGCGATTGCTTCGATGGATTTCTCCTGGACGATCTCTGTCTGTCCAAGCCCAGTATTTTTCTGTACTTCTTGCTGCTGTGGATCAACTCCTGCCATATTCTTTGATATGTCCATCATCTGTTGCTCAACAACAAGCCCTTCTTGTGCCGTGAGTCCCTCGAATTTCAATACCCCAGGTGTTGGGAGGTTCTTGTCAGCCAAGCTAGAAGGAATCTTCCACATGGCATTCCTATCTACTAATTTCTCTTTCCTGTATTGCTCGAATGTTTTATCTATCTTTGATGAATTACCTCCTGCAATATATTTAATTTGGTCAAGCCGTTGTGCCATATTATCAGCCACAAGGTTCATTACAATCTCGTGCATAACCTGTGGAGTCGCAAGCATTTGTATTAATCCCCAGTCTCGTATTGAGTCCTGATCGAAGAACATAAAGAATCCAGCAAGCATGATGACGTTTTCTCCCATTGAGTTTTTGTAGATATACTTGTTCCCCCATTCTATCTTATCCTTGATTTTATTAAGTTCTGCTGGGATTGGGGTGTTATCTCCTTCAACACGACGAATAACCGGGAAAGCGTTTCCACCAACCAATAAATATTCTTCTCCTATCGCCTTATTCTGTACCTCCAATACTTCGTAGTTTTCTATCTCAGTTGCTCCTTTACTTGGACCGCCAACTATCTCTTGTCCCGAGTCAGAAGAAGACGTCTTTGTTCCGGGGTATCTTCGTTCGTCTACAATGAACCCTGGTTGTGCGTAATCAAGAATCCATGGACCGAATCGTGCAATCAGGTTTCGTTTTGGGTAAATGTTCGTGTGTCCATAAAACTGTGACTGTTTTGAGAACGATTCACTTGTAATATATGTAGCATTTGGATCTAGCAATAAGTCGTCCCCTCTCAGGTCTTCCACTATCGGGAATGTGACCCCCGGTTTTGATGTAGGTCGAGTAGAAGGTCGTATATACCCATTACCAAACGCATTCCAGTTTTCTTTCATCTCATTGAATACGTCTTCGTACCCAGATACACGGATAAACCATTCAATCATTGCTTTCACAAGAGATGCTTTTGTTTTTTCTTTATATGCAGTGGCACTTGTATTTACTGGTTCTATGTCGAAGCTCGGCTGGGCAATGGTTCGTTGATAGATGCTCACAACTATACGCGCTATAGCTGATCGGAGTATCTGAGTCTTCCTCGTTTTTGATGTAAGAGAAAAATCAGAATCAAACACATTGTTATAAGAAGCCTTCAGTTTTCCTAAATTAGCCCGGAATGTACTCATGTCAGAATAAGCACCTCCGTCTTTAAACAGTTGTACGGTTCTGGCGATTCTCGGGTCAACTTCTTTGTTTTTGAAATCGATGAAATTTTTGTCGCTCATTAGTTAAATTTTACCATGTGATTGATTTTTATGCAAAAACACTTTACTATTCAACTAATGGTTGTATCACATTCCGCTAGACGAGCAAAGAATAAATATAGACAGGAAAGTAGACAAAAACGCTCGATAACACCACTCACAGACTCAGAGTTCTCTGACCTGTTAGAAGATTTCTATGAATTCGCGAAAGAGAAAGGGTTCCACAGAACAATCCGAGAAGCCAAAGAGTATGGTGGGTTTTATATGTTCCATTTCCAACGAGATTTGGCTGATGCTTTATTGCGGTCACTGTTCCAACAAATCTCAATGGAGATTAATGTATCTATTTCTCGTCGATCTGGGAAAACAGATGGGATGGCTCTAGCGACAGCTTACGCTTTTAATAACTTCTATAAGATATTCAGACAACCGATAAGTGTGATTGTTATTGCTCCAGAGAAGAATACTGCATCCGTTCCGTTCAAGATGATAGAAAACTATATAGATAAAACTCTTCTCTCAGATGGTGGTGACACAAAGAAAAGAAAAGAAACTATCCGTGGTGATTGTGTGGAGTTGTTCGGTATTTATGATGAATACAAAGGATCAATGATTGAAGGACGAGATGCTAACCTTGTTATTCGAGATGAGGCGCACATGGGTGACGATAATAAATATCTTGACCAGATTGAGCCGACTCTAGTCTCCAACCGTGGAGCGAGTATCTTTCTTGGGAATGGTGGGTTTAGGAATTGCTTATTTAAGGAAAGAATTGATCGATGTTATAAGGAAGGAATAAACGGGAAGATTATTGACGAGAAACATAACTTCGAGGAGATATTAATACGATATACATACACGGAGTTACGTGATTATTTCCAGAAACTTGCTGATAACGGTATCCAGGCATGTAAGACACGTATTGATAATATCGATAAGAATATATTGAAGGCTGGGGGGATGGCGTCCAAGGAAGTTCGTAAGAACTATTTCTGCAAATGGATGACAGAGTACGGAAACTGTGTTACTCAAGAACAACTCGATAGATGTCACGATAAAACAATTCTTTGGACTCCTCAATCAGAAGAAGATTTATACTTGGGACTCGATTTCGCTACGGTAAAAGACAGAACTGTTGCAACTATTATGGATTCCCGTAAAAGGATCATCGATTGGATCGTTGTAAAGGACGCAAATGAAGTAAAGCAACCTAGGGATCAACTTACACTTTTACGGACCACCTGCGAAGACCTAGGCTATTATGATAACCTTGTGGCCATAGGATTCGACTCAACTGGTGTAGGACAGGGTGGAGTTCATCAGTTTTTGGAAGATGAGTTCGATTGTGACTTAATTCCGTACTACTTTACGGAGAAGGCAAAAAACGACTGGTATCCAAAAGCTATTGAATCGATTGCAACCTTGTTCGATGAAGACCGTTTGAAATTTAATCCAGAAAATGCGTATTCAAAGATATTCGAGAAAGAATGGATTAAGCTCGAACGAAGATTGTACGATAACGGAAAGAAAGGAGCAAAATATTCAGCACCAAGAAAAGAGAACTCCTTTGACGACTTTTGCGCTTCGTTCGCGATAGTAAACGATATGCTTGCTAACATGGACGAAACATACAAAAATTTATCACAAAGAAAAGTCGAGAAGAAGGTCGTACCCTGTACTTCTATGGATTTCTTGTTCAGGAATTATGCCCCAGGGCAATAAAACTCTTGACAAACGACTTCATCTGTGCTAGGTTTTTTATATGGACTTCATAGCAACCGCATTTCTTTGGTCACTAGCTGGTCTTTTCATAGGCCACATCCTATCAGTTGACTAGCTCTCCTTGCTTTGGAAGAGGTCGTAATAGTAACCGGAATATCGCTGGGTCTCTTTTGTAGAGATCAACAATATCCTTCGTTTGTGCGTCAACAGCTTTTCTGAGTTGTTTTGGCATTTTTTTCAACATCCCACTATCTCGTTCAATCTTTTTAAGTTTCCCCAATAACTCTTTTGGGATAGCTATTGATTTGGTTCGATATGCTTGTCCGAGTGCCGCTGCGAACAGAGCCATTTTTGCTGCATCGTCTATATCAACTCCGAGTGCTGTTGCTACTGCGAACGTACCAGCTCCTGGGAGCGTAGCAGCCATAAGTGGCATTGTTTTTGCACCAACTCGTCTTATCCAAGACTCTGCCTGATTAGATACAACCTTGTCTAGTTTGATTTTCTTCGCATCAAGAACTTGTGACAAGTCTATCGCACCAGCTATCTCTAACTGTCGCTCGTTGTATTTTAAGTCTGGAGCCATTTCATCGATGTGATCCTTAATCGCTTTAAATGATTTCTTTATCATTTTCTGTGACTCACTTGGATCTATTTTAGAAAAGTCTTTCACCTCCTTGGCTAATTTTGCCCTTGCTGCGTCCAATGTTTCTAGTGAGATTTTTTCTTTTTTGAAAAGGTCTTCAAACCGTTTTAATATCAATTTACGTGTCCGTGTTGTTTCTGCTGTTTCCTTTATACCTGTCTCCACAACATCTTCCGTGATTTCTCCAACACCTTTCTTTATAGCCATCTCTAAATCAGCTCCTGATGTGAAAACTGTTTTCCCTTTTGCTACCATGTCATCACGAAGAGATTTCTGTAGCTTGTCTGCTAATTTATTTGAGTTCTTCCCCACCTGGATAGTTTGCTCCAACTGAGCAGCGTCTGAGAGTCCTTTCTTTACCCCCTTCTTCAAATCTTTTACATGTTTTGTTAATACGTTACCAGCACGGTTAAGAGACGGGTCAGATAAATTAATGTAATCCTTTTTACCGAGTTCTAACACACTTGAGATATTTGATCCGAGTCTTCGTTTGGAAAGTTTTCCTTTGGTAATAATTGACTCATCAACCATTGCCTGAATTCCTCCAAGTTTTTTACCACCAGCAGCAGAAAGCAACGCTTGTCCCGCTTTTGATTGCCCTAGTTTTGAAATACCCTTGCTGGCAAGTTTCCCTATCGGTTTCAGAGCTCCCGGCAATACTGCCTCCACTCCAGCACCGAACCCAGCACCTGTTGTTGGATCGAATCCGAATCGTGCAGACTCAGAGGCACCAATGGTAGCCCCAGATAAAACTCGTTCACCAAATTTAGCTAACTTCGGAGCAGTTGCTGCTACCTTCCCAAGCCCTAACGCTTTCCCTGCGGCACCAAGTAACGGTCCCCCTGCAAACATTAAGGCGGCAGAAGCCGCGTCCCCCGCTGCCCTACTTTTATCAAGTTCTGTTCCTTCCCCAATAAGACCTTCACCAAATGTTCTTTTGGCGACCTTGTCTTGTCCACGAAGAATTCCTCCGGCAAGTTCTTCTCCAATAGACAGACCTGGGATCACGAAACTAAGCATTTCCATGAACTTCTTACCAGCCTTGTCTACATTCTGCGCCCATTGTGGTAACACATTGGATTCTCTGGCCTGAGATTTTGCTATTGCCTCAAAAGGATTCATCATTTCTCCACGCATAATCCGTTTGGCCCCAGCTTTAGTTACGCCAGATTCTTTTAGTTTTACGAGATCGTCTCTTGTTAATGTCATTCGTCCCAAAGGTTATCAATGTCAGCTTCCGTCATTTCTCCAGGCTGACGCTGTGCATCATTAATTGGAGCCCGTGTATTGTTAATCGACTCCTGTTGTGCTGGAGAATATGGAGTTTGTTCCTCTGTTTCGCTCACATCGGGTCGTCTTAATTGATTATCTAATTGTGTTTGAAGCAATCGTACAATCTCATCCTTTGATCGTTGTACAACACTGACATCTCCCATCTTTCGGTTAGGCATTATTGATAAATAGAACTTTCTATCCTCATCTGAGATACGTCCTTTCTCGAATAGCCGTGTGAGCTGCATACCAACAATTCGTTGTGATGCCTCGAACTCTGCTACCTCCGGCACTTGAAGAGCCGGGTCGATAACTCCACCAAGAGCACCTCTTATAGAAAACCTTCCCTCTGTAATACCTTTATATTTATCCGGAATCTTTTTCCAGTTATTTACCACTCCTGCCATATTTGTCTGGAGAGTTCTTACTGTTTGGATGTCTTCGTTTTTAATAACAGAAGACCATCCTACCCTATCTAATTCAGGAATAATTTCAGCCTTAATCGTTGGTGTTAAATCTTTCAACGAAGCAGTACCATTGTATATGGCTCTTGCTAATGGCGATAAATCATCAGGAGTAATCGCCCCAAGAGGTCCAACACTGCCACTGCCGTCACCGCTCCCTCCTCCAAACCCAGAAGGAGTAAATTCTCCTGTTGCTGGATTAAAGGCGAACAATCCTTTGTCCGGTGATCCGACTGACTTGAATTCTGCCACATCTTCTGCTGACAAGAACGGAGTAGCCATCTGCAACGCTGAGGCTGCATCTGGTGCGTCTGCTATTTGTCTTACGAGGTCAGCATCAGCTCCTGCAACCGCAGCCGCTTGAGCTAACTGTAATTGTTGTTCCTGTCCACGTATATCTGCCGCTCCTTGAGCAGACCGTATATTTATATCGCTCTGTAACATTGCATTATTGAACGCCTCTTCTCGATCTTGTCTGTCTTCAAGTATTTGGTCTTCCTCGTTGAATAATGTACTTTGTATATTAAATAACTGGTCACTTAAATCCATATCAACCTGTCGTATATTTGCGTCAGATACTTTATTTAACGCAGTAATAGAATCAGTTAAAGCCTTCTCTGCACTACTGGTTATTTTATCAAGTAACGCTATCGCTTCTGCATCAAGATTCCCTGTTGCCGGATCAGTCGTTAAACGACCATCCGCTCGGAGTTGCTCTTTTGCGTCTTCGATACGTTTTGTTTTCGCTTTTGTGAGACGGTCTTCTTCTTCTGCCCGTTTTATTTCTATATCTACTTTCTGTGCATCCGTCTGATCTCTTCGGATTCTTTCTAATTCCTCGGCATTTCTTCGCTCTTTTCCAAGACGATTAAATTCTTGTGTTCGTAGTTTTGTTTCCTGTAACGCGAACTGTTCAGCTAACCCGTCACGAGTAGTCGTGTCTATAGTAGGACTCATTATCTGAGAAGTGAACTCCGCTTGTTTTGGAGTACCCTTTTGTTGCATTGTAGTGATAGCAGACTCCATCTTCATTTTATTCGCGTCCTCCTGAGTAGACGGGACACCTTTTGGTAATCCGGTGTCTACTTCGGTTCCAGCTCCTCCTTTCTCTGTAATCACATCTTCTTTTTTAATACCACCTTCTAATTTATTTTTCTCTTTCATTCCTTCCTGTATATCTGCTTGCTCTAAATCGAATTCACCCTGTCTCTGTGATTTTTCAAGTTCAAACCCTTTTCTCTGAGCATCTGTTTCTTGTCCTTTTTCAACTCCCATTTCTGCTAACCTTTTCTGAAACGTAGACTCTTGTGGAACAAATATATTTGATTTATTTCTCCCACCAGCATCTCTGCGTGACCCACTAAATGTTTCTCGATCAAACTTCTCTTTCGCTAAATCTCGTGTTTGTTGTAAATTATTTGTTCTTGATTGTGAGTTCTGAAAAGATTGTCGTAACGGCGCTTGCATTGATGACCGAGCAGATTGTGTTTGCTGCTGATTAAGCCGCCCTTGTATTAACTGACCAGAAGCCGCGTTTCTTATTTCGTTTGCTCCTCCAACAACATTTGTTCGTATGGAATTACGTCCTCCTCCTATTTGACCAAGATTCATACGTCTATCGGAAGGCGTACCCGCTGATCCGCGTTCAATACCAATTATTTTACCACCTTCTTCAAATACCCTAGAAAATCTATCCCCTCCTCTAGATCGTGCTGCTTCAACCTGACGATTTATTTCATCGTCAGAAGTCCTAGAGCGAAGTTTCGCACTAGCAAGCACATTTTTATCTATAAAGCCGGGCATAGTTTTGAATACCATTTTTTTATCGGATACCTGAAATACGACGATTCCTTTTAGCCGCTCGACGTTTTTTTCTACGAGCTAACATTCCTGAAATACCAGAACCTGTTATTCCTAAAGCCTTCTTGAGCTTTGATGCTGTAGTATTAGTTTTTGGTTTAACAAATCCTGCTTTTGTTGAGCTTGACGCTGTTGTTGGTTTTTTTACAAACCCAGCAGTTCTTTTTACTGGAGTTGTTCTTGTCTTTTTAGTAGGAGTCACGGGAACTGTCCCAATAGAATTTTTCTTAGTCAATCTTACTTTTTTAGGAGCAGAAGACCTTGTTGGGGTACTTGTTGTTTTAGGCGTTGTTTTTTTAACAGCCCTCGGTGTAACCCTTGTGGCAACCTTTTTCTTTGCAGCCGCTCTCTTGGCAGCACGTTTTGCCATGATGCTTTTACCACGGGCTTTAATACCAGCCCGCATTGTAGCTCGTCTTTGGTCACGAGTAGTTGTAGCCATCAAGGTCTTTTTCTTAGACTTAGCAGAACCACGTTTTGTCATACCTCCTACTGCACTCTTCGTTCGGAGAGTACTTGTTCGCCTCCGTACAGAGGGCTTTCTGCCAGCCGATTTTTTTGTTGCCATTTGTATGGATTATTTTATTGTTCTTTTATTTTAAATAAATCTTAAAATCTCTCTATAGAGAAATAATCTATAATTGCCTGTATGTCATTAGTTCCAACATTAAATGCTGTAAAAAATGGCGCATAAGTTAGGTCTACTGTTGGTATTTTTGTGGTACTTGTTGATGACAACACACCGTTTACATAAAACTTAATGCTAGTTGTTCCATCTCTTACCGCCACTAAATGATACGGAGTTGCATTAGTAAATGTACTAATTAAGGCTGTTGTTCCACTAGCACTACCATCCCCGTTATAAGCATATAGATTTAATGTTCCAAAGATATTTTGAAATATGAATCCAAACCCATCAACACCAGAAGAAATTGATATTCCGTTTCCTGCATCCTCATCGGATAATCCAACAAATAGTCTTTCTCCATTGGTTGCTACAAATCCAGAAGGAGTAACCTGCAGTGAAAACATCACATTTCCGTTTCCAAAATTATAAGCAGCATTAGCTTTATTAATAAAAACACTATTATATTTAGTAGATACTGTACCTGTGTTTATAGTAAGTCCGCTACCATCAAATGTTTCAGACCCACCGTTCCCACCAGTACCAAATCTAGTGGAAGTCTCAAACAGTGTTGAGAACGAAATCTTTGCTGGGTTTAAATTACCTAAATCTACGTTGTTATCTGGCATTGTAATAGTTCTTGTTGTACTAGCAGAAATACCACTCGCATCAAATGCTATTTCTTTTGTCGCATCAGTATTATCTTGAATCCTAAATACATTCGTAAGAAAATCTGCCGTAGCTATAAAAAAGGCAGCTATTCCTTGGAACACTCGTAAAGGTGTTGTAAATTTAGTATTTTCTGTCCCCGCTTCAGCTTCCGCCTGACTAGCTTTTACTAAAGAACTTGGCGTACTAGGGGCGACCCTAATTGCAAGAGCTGTTTCTGCTACTCCTAAATACTTAGTCGTTACACTTGATGTTGTTGTAATTGCTCCAGTGTTTTCTGCGTAATATGTAGTACCGATTGTTAATCCTGTATGTCCTGTAGAAAGTCCACCAAACGTGGTATATTCTACTTCCGTAGAAATAGCATGTGATGCCCCGTCTCCAACAATACCAACTAATCCTGGATAATTAGTAGCATGATATTTATACAATTTCCCATCTGTGTGCAATGACACAGAAATAGGTGACGAAGAAGCATCTATTTCTTCTCCTGTTGTTTCTTCGTTTGTTACAGACCCAGCATCAAATAGTTTACTAAGCTCTGCTTGATACACAGAAGAAATTACTATCCCAACCTGTCTTCCGGCTGGATGTTTTTTCTGGTTCGACGTTTGTGAATCCAAATCAGTTGAATCGGTATTATCACTATCTAATCCTCTGTCTGCTGCTGCTGCAATCGTGTACCGATAGACTCCTCTGTCGGAGTCAATAGTTGTTGGTACAGCCGTTATATTTATATACACATTTTCCTGAAGAGAAACTTCTTCTCCTAAAGAAAACCCAAGGATTTGTTGCCCCATAATGTATGTCGTATCAGAGGTATCAATAAACCGTCCTACTATGTCAAAAGTTAAATCTCCAATTTTGAAATCTTTATCAAGTGGATACGATTGTCGGTCACGAGGGTTGTCTAGCATAGTATAAGTATAACAGAAGTATTAAGAAAAATCATTTATTGTGTCTGTTGACTCAGAAAACCGAATCACCACAGAACCTACTGCAGAACGCAGTGAACTGTTCTCAGTTACTCTGAGAGATATTTTTTCAAAATCAGGAACAAAGAAAGTGTGTTCGTATTTCAGGAACCCTAATTTCGTAGAAGACGGACTTCCTCCCGCCCACGTAGAACCTCCCCACGCAGTCCCAAGACTACCAGAAGACGCTACTAGCTCTGCAACAGTTTTTGTAACTGTAACAGACGGAGAAGCATTATCATTCACGAACCACTCAAAAGTAAACGACTGAGTTGTACTAACAGCACCAACGTTTACTGATGTAGAAACATACCGTTTATTCCTCATCTCGTTTCCCATATCGTTAGGAGACGTCTCACAGGATAACAAGATTGTTTCGTCATCATTTGTGTACGCGCCATCAAACACATCAAGTATAGCCCCGCTGTTAGAAGATAGCCCGATTACCTTTTTTGTAATAGGATCGTAATGCAACTGGTTCACTCGTTTCCCTTCATCTATTGACCAAGACTTTGTCTCGAAATTATATATAAATATTCTATCAGCTCCTATTCCGTTCACAGAAGAACATGTCACATATAACTGTTTACGTTTTTCGTCGTACTCCACTGAAGCATCAGAAAAATCGTAGTCTTCCATAAGCGGTCGAAACGGAGCAGTGAGATCACGTACTTTCCCCGTAACGGGATCAATCTCAAGTATTCCTGTTTGAGACGAAAGATATATCGCATCATTTGCAACGGTCATAGCTTTTGGTGAAGTTACTCCTACCCCGTCTATTGTTTGGTTCTCGTTTAATGTGATCGGGTCTTTTAGTCGCCCTGTACCAGATACATCATACGTTCCTATTGTATGGAAAGTAATACGTTTTTCTTCAGCAACTACTCCTATTCCTTTTATATTAACTAAAGCTGTCACAGAATTCAGTGACCCTGAAAGAAGTCCTCCTTCGTCCCGATTTGTTGATGCCGTGAAATTACTAAAATCTGCACTTGTACTTATATAGGAGTATTGAACTTTCGCATTATTACTTCCGACTCCTGTCACCATAAGTCGGTCATCCAAGACACTTATAAGTCGCCCAGCATTCATTCCTGTTGCTGTTTCTTGTGTAAGCGTTTCTCCTGTCCAAGTACCTGTCGCATCGTTTGCTACCCAGGTATCCGTAATATAAAAACTGTTCGCATCGACCTTTGTTATTTCAAACGTACCATTATAACTCGTTGTCCCAATAATCGTTACGCTGTTCCCTGTTTCCAGACCATGTGTAGCATCTGTGACTAAGACAGTCCCTGCCACAGTCCCACTATAATCAGCAAACGCAGTAATAACCCCAGATGTTGTACCTTCGTATTTATATAAAATAGAAGAAGCTGTTGAATCTCCTATCACAAAATACGCATTATTTTTCGCCTGTACTCCTGATAAGAAACTAATCGTAAGAGAATCAAGGGTTCCTATATCTCGTAACAATACTCTTGTATCATTCACAACATCATATAAGTACACAATATTTCCTGCTGCATAAATTTCACGTGACCGATTACTTAATGTTGTATCAGGTGACTCGTATAAGAGTCCACCGTTTACTGCATTCGTATCTCCTATAGTATTTAGTTCGGTGAATCCTTCAGTTTTTACACAAAACTCAGGATACTTAACTTTCCCGAATCTGTCTCGAGGACTTTCTTGCAATAACTGTACCACTGCCCCAATAACTCGGTTATACAAAAGAGACACAGAACGTTCTCTTGTTTTAAGAGTCTGTCTGTTCCCAGCTATCGCTAAATTAGGTGTTGACATTAATATTGACTTATAGAACCGTGGAAAACATTCGCTTTAGCGTTCGTGTAACGCTCTTGTAATATTGATACCTGATCTGAGTCCTGGTTCCCTGGTTTCCCAGCCAAATAAAAGAATGCTGACCCTAGACGGAATATCGGCATAAGCCTTCCGTGTAACGCCATAGGATACGGAAGTTGTCCTGATTCCGTAGTATTCGCAATATCTAATTCGTATTGTAATGTAAGTTCGTGACCGTCTGGCCAACCGTGGTCGGGATTAAATGCCAACACTTTCGCACCAGCTATCCAAACCCCTGTCCCTGTCGCCACAAACTCGATTGATTCAACATCGAACGTGTCTTCGTCGATTCTAGTAACCGTGCCGTCAGCGTTATAAGAAGTATCTGTAAACCCTGATAAAGAAACCTGTTCTCCTGTGTTTAGTCCGTGTCCCGTTGAAGTGAATCTTGCTTTAACCGATCCGTTGTCAGCAACCACTGTGACTGCACCCGCTTTATCCGTGTAATCTATCCAAGCAAGTTTCAATACCTTCCCCGAATTTTTAGCGATCCGTACATATTGGTCTTCTACGTGTTGTCGTTCTTTGTCTTTCAGATTTATAATATCGTAAAAATCAAAAGGCAGTACCCATCCCGCTTGAGATTTCTGTACACCTGCTGTAGCTAAGTTGTCTGTATAAGTTTCTGTTGTGGCGTCAGCGATTGCTCCTATTAATAGGAAGTCACCTGATCCGTTCTTCTGTCGATAAATTTTACGTGAAAGCACATCATCTCCTCCTGTTGGTACTCCTGTTATATCTACTTGGCTTGCTGTATCTAACACCACTACGTCAGACGCTTCTCCTGCCATGGTTTCATAGTCAGCAGTAAGATATGATACCTTGTACCGGTAATCACCTGTAGCGACGTTTCCTGCTACTCCTTGTTCTGGTGTAAGTTTTCCTATGTTGTACAACCGGATCAACATTTCTTGATTATAAGTATCCGGAAAAGACGAAACGAGTTCTTCTCGTATATCTGAACGAACATCGTCATCCAAGATTTGTAAAAGAGTCGAGGTAGGCATATCCGAAGCCCGCTGGACTACGCCGGAAACAATATCTGCACTTGTGGACATAAATAGAGTGTTACTATTTATATTCTAACAGAAATTAGTTTTCTTCGCTAATTTGCTCAAGAGACTCTGGAATCCAAGCAGGATTATCGCTTGGTGCATCGATTGTAATATCTTCATTAATTTTCTCTTCTTTATTTTTCCGTGGTTTCGATAACGGACTAGAGTCTTCTTTTGTTGGTTCCTCCTGGAGATCTTCTTTTTCCCGAATACGCAAATACGCATTTAGGGCAGACGTTTCTCCTTTCTCGAAATTCTCACAGAGTTTTTTCCTGGCTCTCAAGTCCATCCGCATTTGTGCTCGTTTATATGCGTCACGAAATAATGACCCAGGTTTCTCTAGAGGATGGTGTATATTACATTCAGGAATTCCTGCATCTATCATACATTGATAAAAGTCAGGATAGTTCACCATAATTTTTTCGTAGAAGTACTGAACCTTTAAATCATCATACACACGTTTATCTTTGACGATAGATTCAAACTCAGCTATTCTATTCGGAAATTGTTTCATAATAAACTTATGAGCTTTTTCGTCTTTGAACATACCGTTCGGGTCAACGAATTTCGCCACGAAGTCTAGATATTCTTGAGGAGCTTCTGGCACTTCGCCAACTTTTCGTCGTCCGAGTTTTTCTGAGTCGATTTTTTGGAGTAATACCTGGATACGATCCATACCATCGTCTCCCCGTTTTGTGACTTCCCACATATCCAAGATCCAAAAATACATCGCTTCTGGGCAGATTATTGGTTCGTTCTTCCTTTTCAGGAGAATATGGCAATAACATAATGTTCCGACAGCCATTTGTTCATTGAGCATCGTCTGGATGTAAGAATAAACTCTTCACTCCTTTGTTCGGAGTTTTGTACAGTCGATATAAGCCCTTTTTTAAGTGTCGGTGGAGGGTGGACTCACTTATTCCTTTTTTTCGCGCGAATTGACGCTTGTTTAGAAGCTGAATTGTTTTTAATTTAACCATTGGGCGTTATATTAATGTCTAATTCTATCTTTAATTTACCAGAGTGTACATCGGCATGACAGTTCCGGTCAAGACATATCCCTATGGAAGTCTCCAATTTTAAGTCTGGACGCGCCTTTTTTGTGTAGAAATGATGAGCACAAACATATTGATTAACGCCGTTTTCATCGAAGTAACAATCTGCACCAAAGTCTTTCCCACATCCTTGGCATACATATCCAACCCTCTCACAAACAACTCTATGGAACTCTGGCATATTCTTAACTTTCATTTTAAAGTGATAAACAACCATGGTTTTCGTGGAACCCGTACTTTCTCTCAGCCTCTTTCCGAGCTTTCGCCGCCTCTCTCAGGCTTGTAAAATACCCAAGATGGTTAAGCTCTCCATTCACCTTAATGCCAGCCTTCCACTTCATTCTGGGCTTATACCAATGGACACCTATAACTCCAGAAGTATTGTTTTTGTGCATTAATTTATTTTTCTGATTCTCTTTACAGGAAACTGTTCTCAAGTTCTTTATTCGATTATCGTTTCGGACATGATTTATGTGGTCTATTTGGTCTGGAGGAAATTCTCCATTGACATAAAGCCACGCTAACCTGTGGGCAAGATAATGCTCTTTGTTGATTATTATTTGCACGTATCCTGTGCGAACGTGCGACCCGGCTGTCCGACCCTTGTATCCATATCTTTTATTAATTTTCCATACAAACTCTCCAGTACTCTGGTCATAGTCAAGCATCTCTCTTAATTCTGATTGCGTAATTAAATTATTTAGTTTCATTTAGCTGCTCGTTTAGCCCTAAGAATACGTCGTACTTTATCTAACAAACTTTCCTTAATAGCAGGATCTGCGTCTACATCAGCTCCTCCATCAACATGGATTGTCAGTCGTGTTGATTTCGTATTGTTGTCCATATTGTAATCAACTATCTCTGGATTAGCGTACGCTTCAATAGAATGACTTCCTGGTGATAAATAGAAATCTCCATACTCATCTCCTTTTGTTAGCAATACACTGAAATATGTTTTGTCTAACTCAAATCTGTCATTGAAAAATGGTTCTCCGTCTATTTTGTATCCCCACCAAAGAACTGTGTCTTCTTTCGGGTTCTTGTTCAAGATATATGTAGATAACTCTATTCTCTGTTCCCCTGCTTCATTGTATTCTCCTGTTCCACTTATTCTAATATCCTCAACAACAATATCCTGATACTTTCTTTGTATAACATTACTGCCACGAAACCGTGGTTTCTCTCGTTGCAAGATAGAGCTATTCTGTTCTCGTGTACTGAGTCTTCGTAACCGTGTTCTACGTTTTACGTCATAAAGACTATTCCTCTGTGACGCTCCTCGTCCTGGAGCAATCGTTACATTCGCTGTACGTGATTTAGATACTGCGTCATCTGGACACGTACCATCACGATAACAACCATCTCCTCCGAACCCGTAAGCTGCTCCTATTGTTGCTGTCATAAGCAATCCGATGCCGATAAGTATGTTTCTCATGTTATAAAAATTATTTACCTACTTCTTCTTTACAAGACTTACAACAGAAATGTAACATCTCGTCTCCTTCTCCTGACGTTTTCCAGCCTTCGCTTCTTGCTTCTGAGAGAGCATTAGTAGTCATAGTGTGATTACAGAGTGTTACATCCGCACAGCAATCGCACTCCAATGATATGTGATCGTCTATTCTTGAAAGCATGTTGTTATTAAATAATGAGAGGAATTCCCTCACGCCACAGCCCTTTGTTCTAGAGTACACAACGCGAAGTCTAAATCCGGTTATGCTTGTATTTTGACTGTGACGTGAAAGAACTTTTTTCAAGACTTAACCCGCCCAAGAAAATTACACAAACTGTCTTGGGGGGCTGAAAAAATCCTGCCCGTTTGGGCGAGTAAAGCCTTGATATTTTCAAAGAGCTAGTAATATCCTATAGGATTTCTGTCATTTTGTCAATTATATTGTAAGAATTCTGTATTACATTGTTTTCTTCCTTCGATTATTCCTTTTTTCATCCCGTTATCATATCCAGTATCGAGTCCGTCATTATAATAGTCTTCGCAATTAGTATCACATTCAGGATATGATGGACAAATTTTCTGAATACAAGGTATAACTGGTCTAACGGGTTCACAGATCCCACAAATCACGCACTCCTTTGTTCCGGGACACGTTTGTGTCCATTTTGCCTCTGTGTGCCCTAAGACAAATCCTATTCCTAAAAGTACTATGGTGCCGATAACGATTGTGAGTTCTTTCATTTTATAAGATTGTTAATAAATACAAGTAAGTTATTGCATTTTGGTGATTTGAGTTCTTCTCGACTTCGCCATAGAGAATTTTTTTTTGGAGGAGGACAACACCTCTTGTGTTGGTTTTCTGTTATTATGCTCCCACAATCAGTGCATATAGAAGCCCACCCGCTCTCATTAACTATTGTTTGGAGGGATTTATTACACCCACAAGGTTGCCAAAGGGAAAGAAGGTCAATACTCCATGAAATAAATTCTTGTGAATCGTGATTTAGTTTCTCAAGCACATCGCCAATCATTATTTCTTTTGACTCTCCTTTGTCCCCATAGCGGAGTTTCCCGCCAAGTTTCACCATTAGATCGAAGGACTGTTCCCGTGTTATTTTGTCGGTCATTTGATGAATTGTTCTAAGTATTTAATTCTTTCGTTATCTGGTAGTAATACTATTTGCATAAGTTGTCTTTCCCATTCAGCTCCATGCCAATATGTAATTTTCTGGGTTTCGTCTACCATACTTACCGGCGAGTTACCAAGCTGAGAACTAACTCAGGTGCATGCAGAGATGAAAGAACACTAAACACCATAGCGAATACTGCCCCCTATGTCAATAGATAATGATACATAATGCATACGATATAGACCAATTAGGCCACGGAGCACTCCCCTGCGTCCCGAAACTTAAAGAAGCTCGGGGGAGTATTCCGCATGTGTTTGTGCAGCTTTGAATGACATCCCCAACACAGAACCTGTAAATTATCTAAACTATTATTCTCCTTGTCGTGATCCAGGTGATGACAGGTAAGCATTTTCCCCGTTCCGCACTCAGAACAAAATGGAGCACTCTCTATTAACTTATTTTTTGCAGCACGATACTCCTGGCTATACCCTCTCTTAGTTTCATATACACGGGGAGAAACCCTCTTCGTCTTAATAACTATAGGTTCGTCAGATCCAGTCTCTTCCCGCCAAGCATACTCAAATGTATCGTACATATTCTTCAACCTATTCGGAACATATCTCTTCCACACAAGATATTCGCGTACTTCTTTTGGGGTAAATGTAATAAACCCCTCATTTAAGCTGCCAATTTTAAAATTATTCACACCGTAAATCATAGCCGTTATCAATCAAATGTCAATCAGAATCACGTATTACATAACACGCTTGTGTGATTTCATTTTAGCGATTACCGATGTTAAACAAAGCCAAGTATAGCCTTATCGCAATTTCCTATTTTTTTTTAAAAAATTAACGAGACTTAACGGTTTATGGCGTATGGGTGATATGGGTACTGGACAAGGCACCCCGGAAAGCTAACCCGGTATCTCCAAAACCATCCCCCCCCCTTTGAGTGAAAGGTTAACACAATACATATTGTGTTAACATAGGCGATCCAGCTTGCTCGGCGCTATTACTAGCCTAACGACAATTCGTGCTTTTGGATCGATGAAAAAAGTATTGTGTTTTGTAGTTTGGTGATCCGGTCCAGATCCGATGTTGGCCGTTCCAGCTGATACTATGTGAAAAAATCGAAGTCAACCACAATATTCAGTGGATCAATCCCTCTTTGGCGGCTATTCTTTGGGGCCTGGTGAATTGATCTAGGATCTTACGTATTCT